>Ga0209337_1001885_pt1 | contig 15563 bp, 18 predicted proteins | sample LinPmetageLP53_FD_184044 | JGI IMG/M metagenome (GOLD analysis project Ga0209337, IMG submission 184044) | Marine viral communities from the Pacific Ocean - LP-53 (SPAdes) (version 2) | ecosystem: Environmental > Aquatic > Marine > Oceanic | place: Pacific Ocean | collected 2010-02-08
CCTATAGCATACCCTGTCATATCTTCACTACCTTTTTGCTGAAACCACTGGTTCTCTCTCAACCATTGGGTGGCTCTAACATCAGGAGCGTTGTTCTGTCGAACTTGTGGCTGATAAGGTTGTTCAGCAACAGGTTGAACTGCGGCGGGGGCTTGTCTTAAAGTCCCAACACGTTCAGCGTGTAACTTCGCTAATTTTTCTTGAGCTTCTAAAAGCGCATCTGTTTCGCCGCCTTCATAAGCATCCTTAAAGTCTGCGCGAGCTTTTTCAAGTTCCGCATCTGTCCTAGCTCCATACTGTTCAACCAATACAGAGTTACTATCTTGCAGAGATTGTTTTAAGTTTGCGTTATCCCGCGCAACCTGCTCTGCATAGCGTATTGCTTCTTCAGACTGGCGAAGTGCAGTTTCTTTTGCTCTACGCTCTTCATGGTACTCAAACTTAACTGCCTTTATACGTTTTTGAGCATTGTCAGAATAATCCTGTATCTCTTGCTCAAACTCTTCGCTGTCTGGATCTACACGATCAGCGGCAGGACGTGCGGCTCGCACATCTTCCGCAGGTGTGTCATCAAGAACTTCTATCTCAATCTCAGACTCCTCATCTGGTTCTGGAAGAGAGTCAGGTGCTTCATAGGCGCTCTGTGTATCTGCTGTATTACTCATTATGCCCTCGTATATCCACGCGGATCATCCACGACTGCTTGAACGGTATCATCATTGATGATGCGAAATTCCTTGCCGTGTATTCTAAATCGAACACCTTTATATGCCCCTATTAGTACAAAGTCCCCTGTCTTGCACCAAGGCGTATCCCCAAAACGCTCTTTATCGCCATAACACTCACTGCCCATCTCAAGCACAAGTCCTATAACGGTAGAAGTGTTTTCAATATCTTTGGTAATATCTGCTTTGATAATACCTCCTATAGTTTTCTCTTCTGCTTCTGGAATTGCTATGAGCATCCTCCAACCTCTAGGTTGAGGTAGTTGAGTAGCTTTTTGCTCTTCCGTGGGTTCTACTAGTTTAGGCCCCTGCATATCTTTAACTGCTTTTTTGGCCTTTTCTAGATCTTCGTCTGATATTTTAACGGCTGGTTTGCTCATGTGTCGAGCTTCTCCTGTTCTTTAATTTCATCAAGTACGTCCAAAATCACACGTTCCGCTCTTGCTAGTCCTTCTATAACCCCGGCGTTCTGTGCGTACTTAACTCCTACCATACCTGCACTTTCGGCAGATATACAACCCCCAAGCGCTAAATCATCAGCAATCTCATTCATCTCGCGACGGATGCGATCTTTGATGGTTTCTAAAATATTATCAGCCAATGTTCAAATCTCCAAGCTTTTTTTTAATTTTCGTCCGACTTTTGTGCATCTTTTGAACTAGAACGAAACATATCGATGAAACGACTAGCAAAATTCTGGGTATCTCGCATACGTTCGTTTGCTAAACGCTCTTCATTTAATTGAAAATCATCTTCGTTCCTTTTCATATTAGTTTCTTCGCGAAGCGCCGCTTGTTCGTCTTGGGAAGCAATACGTTCGCGCTCTATTTGATCGTCTGCAATAGCAGTAGACATTGCAACGCCCAACTTAGCACCCGCTTGTTTTTCAAGAGATACCATTCTTGCTTGTTCAAGTTCTAGTTTCTTTAACTCTATCTGCTTATCAATTATATCTGTTTGAACTTCAACGCCCAAACGCGCACCTTCCATTTTCTCTTTAGAAGATATCTGCTCTTTACCTAGCATAGCTCTTAACTTATCTGCCATACCTTTACGTTGGACTTCCGCTTGTTTAGTTTCAGCGTCCATTTTCTGTAACTGAAGTACAGGATCGTTTTGTTGCTCTGCGTTCTTAGCCGCTTGCACTTCTGCTACATCTTTCTTCAGAAGTTTTTCTGCCGCATCTGCTGTTAACCTAGATAGTTGTACTTCTGCCTCTGCTGGTAGATCTTTATCAAACTCCGGCATTGGCACACCTAGTTGCTTCTCTATCTCTCTACGATATTGAAAAGCTACGTGTTCTTGTATATGAGCGGCACCTGCGGCGGCCACTGCTTGTGCGTTAGGCGCATCTTTCATTATCTCTTGTATCTTAGGATCTTGTAACGCAGACATATGCACACGTATGTGGCTTTCGTGATCTTGATACAAATGAGCCTTGACTGGCTCTGCTGTTATTAGTGCCATATTCTCGGCTACAGGGTCCATAGGTTTCATTTCGTCTTCACGAGGAATTAACTTATCTATATTCTCTTCGCCCATTGCGTACAACATACCTCTGTGCAACTCTTTCAAGTCATATATCTGAGGAGCGGTTGAAGCTAACTGTTGAATGGCTTGGTGCCTCATTATCCTGTGAGCCATTGTCGCGGCATTAGGATTAGAAACAGGGAAGATATCAACGCGATCATCATAATCTTCAATACGTGTAGCACCTTCTACAACTTCATACTCATACTCTTCTGGAGCGTAGTCTCTTATTAGGTTGGCAAGTAGCTTAAATTCTTTACGCATAGCCGCATGAATACGAGCGTGTACCCCAGACATAACTTTCATGCCTCTCTCTAGGATAGCCAATGTAGATCCTACAGGAGCCTGATTACTCATATCCGAAACTTTCAGATCAGCGATAGAGGCAATGTTCCTGCCTTCTTCTACAACAGTTCCTAATAGTTGGTACAATACTGATGATGGTTCTTTATACGGTACAAAAGTTATATTATCTTTTATAGAGCCGCTAGGAACGTCAACATCTCTAAACTCTCCGGGTCTTAGCGGAGAATTATCTCCTTTTATACGTAAACCGCGTGATTTTAATCCGGCAGGTAGATTAGCGAGTGTTCCCGCGTCAACTAACTGCCTAAGTATAGAAGTAGCAGACTTTGCGATACCACCCAACAGGTGTACTAATCCAATGCCATAGAAACCGAGGCCCGGTAAGTACGGATAGTGTACAAAGAACTCATTCTTAACCTTATCTTCATCGTCTTCATTCCAGTTTCTGTAGATACTTAATATAATATTGCTAGTTTTTTCTATAGTTATGATATATGGAAGAGCAATTCCTGTAGGCTCCCCGTCTTCATCCAGATCTTCGTATCCGGGTATATCATATTCTACATGCATCTCTAAAAGCTCATGCCTGTCATCTTTTTCCGCGCTTGGCGCTGATCCAGAGGCTCTATCCTCACTTTCATCGACATCTGTGTACTGTATTGATGGTTTAGGTACTTCAACCATGCGATAAAAACCGGAATACTGGTTTTTTAATAGATCGTTGGGCCACATCTTCATTACATGAGTAGCTCGTGGGCAAGAATCTAGATCTGTGGTGCCGTATGACACTATAAAATCGTCTGCCATAACAAATTTAGAGGTATATCTGTTGAGAGCGTGATCAAAATATACTTTTTTGAATATTGATCCGCCAATAGCGAGATGAAATAGCGCTTGTTCATGCTCCCCTCGGTACTCAGTCATAACTTCAGTACACTGGTAGTTCATATCTCGTTGAACGCGCATAGCTCTCTTATCAACTTCAGGATCAGCTTTGCCAATAGTTCGTGTTAGCACCGGACCCGCCGCAGGAAAGGTCTCTGTCATAGCTTCGGCTTGAAATTTAACCACTGCTTCTGTTAATATTGGATGAAAAACTCCAGATGCCCCAGACCAAGGCTGGGTGCGGTCCTCTATATTAAGACCTAGAAGAGAAATTCCTTTGGTATATGCCTTTTCCCAAGGATCTCTGGTCCTGTGATCATCTTGATATGCGGATACGAGTTCACTTCCTATAGAATTTAGAATCTCATCATCTAATAATTCCGCTAAATTTTGCCCGTGATCATCTTCTCCCTCTGCTAATGTCGCTTGCGGATCGAAATCAACAATTACGGAGCCATCCTGCTCTACCTCTTCAACTATTTCCATATCAAAATCGTCGCCCGGAAGAGAAACCTCAATATCCGTACTGGCTTCAACTTCAATATCAGATGGTATTAATGTTTTATCTACGTTAGTCGCCATGATAACCCCTAATAAAAATCATATTTCTTTGCAGGAAGTATATCTCTATCGTCTTCTTCCTCATCACTTGCCGTTTTAATAAATCCGCCCTGCCTATATCTTAGCAGAGCTTGTGTTGAACTATCAACATAATCATCGTGTTCGCCCGCTGGAAATTCAGCAAACTCTTCTATAACTTCGTCCGCCCACCTGTGGTCAGATGCCCACACTACACCAGAAGCAAACAAATCGGAAACGGCATTTACTCTGCTTATCTTATCATTACCTCTACTCGGAGTAAACTCACTAACTGGAATACCCATTTCTCTAAGCTCATATATAAGTGGCCCACCACTAGCTCGCTTCTCAACTATAAAAGCTTCTGGTTGCCAATCTTTATACATCTCCATAGCAACTTTTTTAAGTTCAGGAAACTCCATTCTTTTTCTAAATGCATCTAACAGTATCACATTAGGTGTCATTCTGCCAGTGTCAGGATGCTCTTTATAAAAAACACCCCATGTAGTACAGGCAGAATAATCAGAACGCTGGCTCTTTTCAAAGGCAGTATCCCAAGACTGAATTATAAATTCACAAGGTGGTGGTTCGGAACCTTCCCATCTTTGCCACCAGTCTCTTTTAACTAACGCACCTTCTTCAGCAGTAGGTTGTTGCTGATACTGCGCCATCCATTTAGGGATCGGCAGTTCTTGTTTAATCGCGAGTATCTCTTCTTCAGGCCAATACTCTGGCCATATTGGTTTGCCTGACGGTAGTATGGCTGGAAGTTCAATGACCTCCCACTCTTCTCCTGTCTCTTTTGTTGCCGCCGCCTTCAACACTTGTCCTGTAAGATCCCTCTTACTCCAGCGCGTCATAACTATAACTATAGCCGCTCCCGGTTGTACACGTTGACGGGGTCCAGACGTATACCATTCGAATACACTATCATATATCTCTGGCCGTGTCTCCGCCTGTTTAGCTTCTTGCTCGCTGTGGGGATCATCAATTATTATAAGATCTCCACCACGGCCTGTCATTGTGCCGCCAGTACCAAGAGCAAAATATTCTCCCTTAGCTGTGGTCTTCCACTTACCCGCCGCCGCCGCATCAGCATGTACCGCAACATCTGGAAATATATCGTGAAAATTATCATCACCTATCGTGTCTCTAACTTTACGTCCAAAGTCCACAGCCAAGTCCGCAGTGTTTGACGCTTGTATAACATACTTAGATGGATGATGCCCAAGAAACCATGCAGGAAATAAATGAGATGCAAATTCACTTTTAGTGTGGCGAGGGGCCATATTAATTATTAGACGTTTAAGTTCGCCTCTGGCCACTCTTTCAAAAGCTCCGGCCATTATCTTATGGTGATACCCCTCTATAAATCCGGGCCACACTTTTTTCACAAAGGATATAAAACTATCTTTGGCCGCATCTCTTTCACGTATCACGTCGAGCTTGTCCACCAGCGCGAGTATCTCTCGCTGTTGATCTATAGGCAATTCAGGTAGCCTATCTAGACAGTCTTGAATACTGGCTGGCAACATTTTATAAGAATAACCCGATACGTATGTACAGAGCAAGAGTTAAAATTATTTCTCGCCCCAAACAGGAGTTGTGTTAGACTGTGAAGCATCGGGGGACACATCGTTTATAACTGAGGCTTGGGGAGCATCAGCTTTAACTACACGGATGGACCGAGCAAGGTTAGGTATCCGTTCGATGTACCCCCGACCCTCAAGTTTAGATACAAGGGGTGTAACACTAGATCTACTCTTCGCATCTAAAGCTTCTGCAATCTCGCCAAAAGAAGGAGCATAATCATGCTCGTCCCAGAACGATGAAATAAAATCTAAACATTGTCTTTGTCGTGGAGTCAAAATATTACCATTTAACCTTATTGGCCCAGTAAGCCGCAGACATATTACCTCTATCTATATTCTTCTTATGTCTGGCCTTAAAAGATTTTTTACGTGCCTTCTCAGATGCTGTTTTAGGATTCTTTCCAGCGCCGCTCACGCCTTGCTGTCCAAACCTTATTAATTTAGTTTTATCGCCGCTCTTGGCTAATACTGCGTGTGACTTCTTAGGATGGTTAGGTGTTCGCTTAGGTTTATTAAACCCAGAAAAAGTTTCGCTTCCTCGTTTTTCAGTCATCTCGATCCCCACATTTTACGCCATAACAAGCAATTTAATCTAGATAACATACTAGCAAATTTACGTAGGGGCCAGCAACGCCAAAGTTTTTTTATATATGTCTTCATATAGTACAAAACCTATACACATGTTATATGAAGGTCAATACCTTTTCTTTCGACGACGGGTAAAATTTACAGACCCCTTGGTTCTCCGGACATTTTGTCTAAACACTTGCTTGTAGTGCTTTTCGCACCAAGAGGAATGTTTATGTGTATCGTCTCCGCAACATTTAGGATACCACGTTATAGGCCCTTCTACTACCCATCTGCACTGATTGAGACCTACTTCTCTCATACTGATGGTCAATGTACCAGTCCCCAACCTTCCCCAACATTGTGTGTGTGGAATTCCCCCATCATAATTCGTATCTTAATTATACTCTCTTCTACTAGATATGTCCTATACTCAGGTGGTGCCATAGCCATAGCGCCTATGATAGCGTGAGTAAGAGCATCCACGATTTCGATGTCACTGGTATCGGGATCGTTAAATAAATCTGCTACTGTAGCCGATAACACACATTCTGGACACGTACAGTGTTCTGAAAATTCATCATGGCTTGTTAAATATTCGATTCCATCCATCCTTGTAAGCTTCAGAAACTTCCATTTTAGGTTGCCAGTTCGGGTCTGCTGAGATACGAACTTCGTTATCTACATAATACTGCGCGTCTTTTTTACCTAATCTTACTTCATTCTTGTGTCTTTCTAAACGTAATTTTCTAGACACTTCTTCGTCGATATCCCCCAAACCTTTAGGATCTCCAAATATACGCTGATGATTATCACGATAAGTAGAATTGGCTGGAGGGGTTTTAAGCTTATCTTCATGCATTTTTCTTGCTCTTACTTTTATTCTTTTTGCTGTTCGGAAAACCTTTCTTCATGTTAGCGTATGCTGTCTTAGATATAGTCGATTTACTTTTCGGGCGAGACTTTCCCGCCTTTTTCCGTTTGTTAATATTTTCATATAAGCTCATGTCTAACCTCTTTAAATATTAGTTGAACAGTATTCATTATGGACGCAGTGCTTTAAACAGTCAATGAGATTAGTATTCATTCTGCCATTTGAAGAATAGGTGATCTCCTATCTCCACCGTTTTATTTTGTGGTAACGCCCACTTAGGATTTACTTTTTTAGAATGGTAGTGCGTGGCACCAAAAGTATTATCCTTATAGGAACCATATATAACGTTTAAAGCTACATATGTTGCCCAGCGAAATGCATCCAAGTCTTTAGGCTTGTCACTCTTGCCATCACAGAACCAACTGAATTGACATTTATTTATTATTATTTTTCCAGAGTTAGTTTTCTTGGCTTGGTATACAACGTCACATACTTTGTTGGGGTATCTAGAATCCGCTACTCTATTTAATACAACTTGAGTAACGGCTATCTGGCCAGACAGAGGCTGGTTACGTGCCTCGAAATATATATTTAGAGCAAGACACATCATAATAGTATTAATCATATCACTCTCCTAACTATAACATTAAAATATATTTTCAAAATTATGTCAATGTTATATGTACAAATGTTGCACAAAATTTTTGTATAATTTTTTATAATTTTTTGCTCACAAACTGTCTGGAATCGAATACATAGATATTATATGGATGTTACCTGTGGTAAGGGGGGGAGGGGGGTTGGTGGGATGGAGGGTGGGGGGTAGGACCCAGACCCCCTCACCACCTCATATTTCTAAGGCCCGTAGCCTATTTACTATGTGACTTATTGACGCATAAAAATTGCGTAACTCGCTGTCATATATATGTATGAAAAGACCTACAAGTGTAACCTATTGAAATCATTGACGTTTTTAGGTTTGTCGCATAACGTATATTATGGTATGTAGCCAGCAAAAATGCGGCTAACCTATTGATATTATTGATCAAATGCGCGTTTTAGCTTGTCCTCTAGCTGGTCCCTTACTTCTTGCTCTGATAGTTCATCGGCGGTTAAGTCTTGCGATCTGTCCAAAAAGAAGCCGCATTTTTCGGACCTACCCAATAAATCCAAAGCCTTTAATTGATTGGCGTCGCTATCAGCATTTTCGATTTTATCGAGAAGCTTTTTTTCTATAAGCAGTCGGAGACTGGCCGCTGAATGCATTGATTGCTGGTCGATGCGCTTGTATCCGGCAGTCAATGCACGGGACACGTTAGGGTTGCGCATCAAACGGCTAGCCTCCACGCCGACGGCGTGATCACTCATTGTTTTAATATCGTATGCCATTTTATATGCGGCACTTTGTGATCCGGCACCAGCCAACATCGCATTCACAAAGTTGCGCTGTTTATTTGTCAAATTATATCGGCCACGTTTTTTTAGATCATTCTTTTCAAAATCGGGTTCGTTGTCAAAATCAATGGCCGGATCAGTTTTATCGCCGTCGATTGCGATCAATTTTGGACCTGTGTATTTGTCAGTCATATTTTAAACATCCTGTTTATTTGTCGATCAATACTGGTAATATAGCCGATAAATGCACAAAAGCGCAATATCAACGTTATTTTACTAAAAAAACCTTTTAGAAACAACGCGCTACTTGCAGGAACAATATAAGAACAAATACAACGCCTACTGTGTCAGCACCCCATATCCCATATCACAACTAGTAGCGCTTAGAAGCGCTTAAAACCGCTTATAGGATTAGGTCAATTTTGCCATGATTTAGGGGTTTAATTTTTTATGTATATATAAATGACTGGCTGTTTTTTTAAGTAGCGGTTTTTTATGTATATATAAATGACTGGTTGTTTTTTTAATTATCGATAAAAATAACGAAAAATACTACCGATTAAGTGTACAACTATAAACGCCTAATTACATCTTGATTTGACATACATGTACAAACGTGTATACTGGCCAGACTATCTTTAAGTCATAGCGGAAATATACGGCCTTCCAATTCGCACAATAGTCAGCGTGGCGACGCTGGTAAGTATAAAATTATCGTCCAAGAGTTGTGGGACCGTGAGCGGTCAAACCCTTCCAGAAAACCAGCCACGATAACAAGCGGCGCTTATAGCGTTGCGGCGTGGCTAGCGCATCGAATGACCACGGCGGCAGAGTGTTAACTAATCTCAATAATGCCGGATGCCTTACCAATTCGATTGGGCGCTAATAAAAATCAATCAATCAATCAAATAATCAAAAATACTTTTGGAAGGTAAACAATATGAATATATCAGAAATCACCCCTAACGAAATCTTTTCTCGATTAGATCTTGCTTACTCTAAGTTATGGCCAATCTGGTTTCACGGCGCTAGCGGTGTCGGCAAGTCCGCTATTATTCTAGCATGGGCAAAGCATCAAGCCGCCAAACAAGATCTTGACTTCTATCATGTTGGTAAAGATCAAGCGCCAGCTAATCCAGAAAACACTTTCGCACTAATCGATCTAAGAGTGTCTACACTCGATGCGTTAGACATCAAAGGCGCACCCAAGATCGAAGGCGAAAACACTGTATTCAAGATCCCGTCGATGTTACCCGATGCCAAACGGCATGGTAAATTCGGCGCTATATTCTTAGACGAATTGCCGCAAGGTTCGCCAAGTGTGACCAACGGCCTTAGTCAAATTATACATGACCGCATATTAGGCGATCATTACAAGTTGCCCGACGGCTGGCTCATAATTGCCGCTGGCAATCGCAAACAAGATCAAGCATCAACTAACAAGGTTGGCGCTCATATATACAATCGTTTTATGCACTTCGAGGTGCGCCCAGATGTAAAAGCGTGGGCAGAGTTCGCGATTGCAAATGGCTCAGACGGGCGCATTCCAGCCTTTATCAGATCGATAAGGGATGACGCTGGCATATCGTATTTACATTCGTATATAAAAAATGCGATAGCCTTCCCGTCTCCCAGAGTATGGTCAAAAGTAGATGAGCTTGTATCAGCCAGCATCCCTTTACAAACTGACATGCTGTTGAGTTGCATTTCATCTTTAGTAGGCGAAGCCTTGGCTAACAAGGTTATAGGCTTTCTGGAAATGGCAAACCAGTTGGCTACTTGGAACGAGATTTCTAAAACCCCAGCTACGGCAAGATTGCCAGAGCATGGATCTGAGCAAGCGATCAGCGCTTACTACGTGCTAATCGGTATGTGTGTTAACCGCTCAGATGAGAAAACAATATCCAGCGCCGTCGAATTTATTTCTAGATTTCCAGATCGAGAATTACAGCAGACTTTTATGCTCGATTTGCAAATCAAAAAACCGGAGCTTATGGTAAATTCATCTGTGTCAAAGTGGCGATCAGAAAACAACGACATAGCTGTTTAACTAAATACTGGCCAGACAATATTGTTTGGCCATTTAATCTTTTTATTATGAGGTATAAAATATGAGTGATATCAGAGAGCGCGCACTACTAGTCAAAGTATCAACTGCTAAATTCGGAACCCAGAGAAAAGACCAAGCGGCCACTCGTCAAACTGCTGACGATCAAAACGCTGAGAAGGCGTCGGTGTCGGTTACTAAATCTTTAATTCCAAAGAATAACCCACAGCTAAAGGCACTCGTCAAACAGATGAGCGCCGTCAGTAATCTCTTTAGATTTATGACAGGGCCATGGGATGAGAACTTTAGAATAATATCTGCTAAGAAGTATGGTAAGTTACGCGAGGCATTGGACGCACATCTAATGACAGTCGAAGAGTTAAAGGATGATCTGCGCCAAGCACTGCCAGCCATACTAGCCGACGCACCCCGTCACCTTGGCAATATGTATGACGAAAATCAATACCCAGATATCGACACTATCATCGATGCTTTCAGAATTACAATCGACACCGAGGTGATCCCCGATAGATCAAAGCATATACTTGTAGGCTTGGACGATGACCGTGTAGAAAAACTAATCAGTGACGCCAATAGTAAAGATAATCAACGTGCTAAGGAGCTTCACACCCACACCCACGGCGTTGTCAGCGACGCGCTAACCAATATGATTAGCAGTCTTGAGAACTTCGGGGATGGCATCGAGAACTCTAACCGCACAAAAACATTTCGTGACACGTTAGTGTCTAACATGGCCGACGTCGCGGACGTGTTAAAGGGTCTCAATATATCGAATGACCCAGCGCTCGATAAACTAGCGGATGACATTATTGACAACCTAACGTCAGCATCCGCGCCCATATTGCGAGGTGATAAGATAAAGGGCGATAATCGAACAGCGGAGATGATCGAGAAGGATGCCGCTGATTTACGTAAAGAGATTAGCGGTAAAGCAAAAGAAATCGCAGACGATCTCGACGGCGTATTTGGTATTGCTAGTTAAATAAAAATAATATTGAGAGGTAAAAAAATGACACCATTAGAAAAGTTTATGCAATCAAGAAAATTTATTATGAGAAACCAATGCTTTTTCGCTACGCTATTGCACAATCTAACCGTCGTAGAGCAAGACGACGGCACAATGGCCACCGACGGTAAAAAGCTTATGTGGTCCCCGTCTTGGGTGGACGGTATATCTGTTTTTAATACAACCTTTGTGATTATACATGAAGTGTTGCACGTTGTATTCAAGCACCATCTGCGTCGTAAAAATCGAGACCCAGAGGTCTGGAATATTGCATGTGACTACGTGATCAACGCCTACATCGTTTACATGGGTTTACGTAAAAGAGGTGGCCAACCGCCTATGTCTCCCGATACGTTCAAAGTTTACGGCGACAATATTATTCGTGAGCCTTCAGCATGGTTAAGCGACAAAGCATATCACATGCCAAAGGATGGCTTATTTGACGCTAAGTTTTATGGTATGTCAGCCGAGCAAGTTTACGATATATTGATGCAAGAAAATAAATCAGATGACCAGCAAGATCAAAGTGACACTGGTCAGTCAGATGGCGACGGCCAGCCAAGCACTGAGGATAACATCAAAGCCAATCACCCTTTGCCCGACTGGGGTAATGTAGATGATGCTGTAAACGACGAGGGCGATGCGCCCAGCGCAGATGAGATAAGAGAGATCGAGCGCAAATTAGACCAGCAAATCTCAACTGCCGTAGAGGTAGCCAAGGGGCGTGGTCAGATGGGTGTGGGTATGTCGCAAGCCATCGACGCCAACAATACGCCTAGCCAAGACTGGCGCGACGTTTTATCAGATCTATTGCAAGACCAGATCCCGACAGATCTAACATTCGACAAACCAAATCGCTACTATTCAACTGATGAATTTATTTTGCCATCAGTTGCCAAGGAGGGTATTGGAAACCTTGCAATATTTGCCGACGCATCCGGTTCGGTGTCTCAGCCAGAGTTCAGCCAGTTTATGTCAGACATTCAAGATATAACTGACGAGCTTTTGCCCGAAAGCGTGACGTTGGTTCAGTTCGATCACGACTGCTCCGATCCCGAAATCATCGAGCGTGGCGACGAGCCAGAGTTGGTACGTCGCAGATCCGGTGGCACATGCTTCAAGGCACCATTCGAGTTCTGTCAGAACAACGACATGATGGATGACTTCGATACCATCATTGTGTTTACTGACGGCGGTGCCGACGATTACGTTGATGAGCCTGACGTGCCTGTCATCTGGGCAACCACTGGCACTTTCTGGGGTGGACCTCCACCTTGGGGTGAGGTAGTCGGTGTTAACTTTGAGGGAGATCGGAGACGTTAGTCTCCGGCTCTCTCTTTACTATTTACTATGTGGAGTATTTTACATGATAGAAATTTTATTAAATCTTTTAAAACTTTTATTCTAATCAAAAGAAGGAGAAAACGAATGAGATTTGTTTTAATATTATGTGTCCCAGCGGTTGCCCTGTGGGGTTACGGCTTAAATTATAGTTTGTTCAGTTATTTCAGCACACCTTTTTTCGCAGACTACCAGCATGTCGTGGTTGTAATAATGATCTTTTTTACAGTTATAACTCTTATGATCGTGTCAATATTGGTCAGCGTAATCGGGAGGTTAAAATGATGCATCCAAAATATTTTGAGTGGCACGATGAGATCCATCTCCGATATGATACGTTGCCGCAGTGGTGGTGGGACCCTGCCGCTAAACAAGATAATTTTGAAAACTGGCTACGGGCAGAGATAACGTCTGAAGATTTTGCTTTCAATATATTTTGTTGGAATTGCGGAGAGTCCCATTTTGTAGGTCATCAGTTCTGGTCTGCGATTACATGTACTGAGTGCGAGGTAACAATACCTAATCCATTCGAAGAAAATAAATTAGGAGAGAAAATATGACTATTAAAAAGGTAAAAATTGAAAATCCCGAAGAAGAATATACTGAAGCTGAGTTGAGACAAATAATAGATGAAGATTTTATCGAACAAGTTTTTGAGATTGCCTTTGGGGATAATGCTATTGATCGTAATTTTACGTATGACGAGGTGATCGAAAAGCTAAAAGAGTTTTCAGATAACTCATTAATTATAGAAAGGGAGAAAAACTAATGTATCTTATGATCTTAATCGCATCGATATGCGCTGTGATTGTGTATGTGATGACCGAGTTTTTGTTATGAGTGATTCTTATGACGACGCAACAAATAAAGTATTAATTAAAAATCAATGGCGATACCTTCAAGTGCTGTATGGTTTTTCAAATTTTATTGATCCATCTAAGTCGCTTTCATATGAAACAGCCGTTCCCCTAAAAGTTAAGAGGGGTAAACGTCTCAACTTACGAGCATAGCTTGACCAATACTTAAACTCTCGTGAAAGGAGAGCCTAATGAAAACTGAAATTAAACGTGGCCCAAAAGCCAAGAGCGGTAAACGTGTGACTATGGTCATACCGGATAACGTATATCAAAAGCTAGAAACCGAAGCATTCGGCGCATACAGGACGATTGCTTCTCAAGCTGTTTTTCAAATATGCAAATCTTTTGACTACGAGGATCAAAATCATGGTAAATAGTAAACCTATGATCGATGAACCATCATGCGATATAGAGTATCTGAGAGACGATATTGAGAAGGGCCTTGGACGTACCAAGGGTCTAAAGGATGTGGCTTTTCAGATAATGACTGATCAAGTAGTTTATAAGTTTGGTCTAGATGTAACGAAGTGGCCAAGCAGTGAGATCATTGTTGACTTCATAGTTAAACACTACAAGGGGAGATTTGGATGAAGCTACCCCCTAAGTCAAAGCATTGGCAGTTAGACTTTAAACTTCCAAGCTGTCCCGTTTGTTCAAAACGCGAGTTGCTTTTAGATGTTATAAAAGTAACGCCATTCTTTGAATGGAGATGTAGATCTTGCGATCACAAAGTAGAATACGGATAATAAAATGGGGGGACCAGCAATGGTTCCCCCTTTTTTTTATTGCCATACTACCACACTTTCTAGATATCAGATTGTAAAAGGGTGGCAACTCGTATCCAAAGGTGACTAAGGGCTAACCTTACTTACCATACTTACCTTACTTAATTTAAAGTTAGTATATAAAAGACCCCTATAATGTATGGTGTATATAAAAAATATAGTAACTCAGATAGTAGTGTGGTAGGGTGGTAAGGTGGCAAATTGTTATATATCAATGACTTATGACCCATCATTTGCCACGTTTACCACACTACGCTTCCCAATCTATGTCGTGACCGAACCATTCGACGTATTTTAAGCGACAATCATCCAAATCTGAAAACTTATATGAGTGCAATCTTGAACCCTTATTCATCTCCCGTTCTTTCCGAACACAATCACCTAGCATCTTTTTTAGTTGCCTTCCGAACCCAGTCTGCGTTCGCGGATAGTGAAAACCCCTCCCCTTAGAATACAAAACATAGGCGTCATAAACCTCAGATGTTGCAATTTTATCGAGCCATTCAGCTTCATCCTCAAACCCTGTTCCAGCAGTCTTTAAATCTCCCTCACGTAAACAGTCATGCAACCACGCAGATATGTCATCTAAAGTTTCCATTTTTTGATCGGCTAAAGCTTCTGTTTTGGGGGGCGTGTGTACCAACGTCTGGTCCACATCCATATGAGCCAGCAGTGTCATCAAACATTTATACCCGTGGCCGTTGTTATCTGTTAACTGATCAAATATATCTTTAAAGTATTTCTTGTTACCCGACATACTATTTAGACAAGCGAACACCGCCCAACGTCTCTCATCGACAGATGCTGGCACCGCCCATGCGTTGTTAGACGTGATGTATATACGCGCAAAGTTTCCAACCATATAAGGCTCATAACCTTTACGCTCAATCATATGGTACTTACCCGTGACAATGAGCTTTAGCTTTCCCTCCGCTGTTTTATCTCCAGCCCAGAATGCTTCTTCGAACTGAAACACAAGCGCTGTTTCCATATGCGAGTTGAAGTTACCCAGCAACATTCTTTTCTCTGCCGTCACTATGTAGTTATCTCGTA
>Ga0209337_1001886_pt1 | contig 15556 bp, 12 predicted proteins | sample LinPmetageLP53_FD_184044 | JGI IMG/M metagenome (GOLD analysis project Ga0209337, IMG submission 184044) | Marine viral communities from the Pacific Ocean - LP-53 (SPAdes) (version 2) | ecosystem: Environmental > Aquatic > Marine > Oceanic | place: Pacific Ocean | collected 2010-02-08
CGTTAAAAACTTTTTGCATAATGATTCCAGATAAAACAAAAGGCCCCCTTGCGGGAACCTCTTGTCGGCCTGTGTGAGAAACCTAAGCTAGTTATAGCTCAGAAAGCCCACTTCACACCAAACTTAGTTCCAACAGAAGGATCGTCCTCTGCTGTCAAAAAGCTAAGTTCTCCATAGATTCCAACGCTTTCGGCTACTTGGACGTTTCCGCCAACTTTGCCGGACAGTTCAAACTCACCGTCTTCGCCTTGTGGGCTGACGAAAGCTGGACCGCCTTGGGCGTAATAGCTGTAAACGCCATCACCGCCTTCAAAGCCAATGTGGAAATCTGTGGTTGCGCCTAGATAGTCGCCGCCCGAATAACCAGCGTTATTCTCGACGTTCACATAAGGGCCTGCCAAGGCAGCTGTACCAGCGAGAACACCAGAAACAGCTACTGCGAATGCTTTGATCATTGTTGAAAGAGTCAACGTTTTCTGTAGGTACTTTAACTGCGATAGTCAATGGACAGTTACAAATCTGTTCCCCTAGTTGTCATCGACCCCAGGGAAGGTAGAAAAGTGCTTCTTATGCAGTCCGGTGTAAAGACCGCATTGGGGGTGGTCAGGATTGTCCCTGCCTTCCAACATAAAAAGCATTTCCATCCATTGCACTCGATTGGAATTTGCTTGGATGTCGGTTGCCCCGTAAGTAGCGCAGATCATTGGATCAGGTCTTTCCATCAGGCTGCCCAGGGCAATCCAGCACCTGTTGTTGGGGTGCGTTTTTCTGTGAGCTGATTGTCTAGAGCAGTTTGGATTTCAGCCACCTTGTCATCACCGCCAATCGCGGCTTTTACCCACTCAACGCAGTTTGCTTCGGTCACGCTGTCATACGCAATCATGGTTTTAGCTTCAGGTGCTTCAAGGCCCACTGAGCCATACGCACCAGCGGAATAAACACCGTCGTCAGTTTCTGCTGTAACGGTGTAGTGGAGCGTTGAGATAACGCCATCAGCCAAAGTGCGATCGCATTGACCGACTTTCCAGGTGTAGGTGTTTGCCATGAAAAAGAAGCAATAGGGTCAGTGTAACTTCATAGCCCCGCGTTGCCACGGGGCGGGTTGCCGTTAGGCGATATCAGCATCTAATAGACGCTGTTCTAGGGTTTCGATCTTTGCGATTGCTTCTTGTAATGCAGCTGTTAGCAATGGGACAAGTTTGGATTGGTCGATGCCTTGCATTTCATCACCATCTTTCTCACCAGCTACTGATTCAGGTACAACAGCTTGTGCTTCGTGAGCAATAAAACCGTCTACAGTTGTATCACCGTCAGCTATAAAATTAAAACGCTTTGGCGATAATTGTTTGACACGAGTAATGCCGTCAGCAATATCAACAACGTTTTCTTTAAGGCGATAGTCAGAAGATGTGTTATATGCGGTGGCAGACCCGCTAACAGTGATTGTTCCTACTTGAGAGCTGTCGTTTCTAATACTAACAACTGTTCCGTCACCTCCAAGACGATTAACTTGCAGGGCAGGGTTGTCTTGAGCAATAATAAATGCTTGACCAGATTGATTGAATTGGACTCCTTTAACTGTATTGTTATAAGAACCTGTCCCTATAAGCACATTGCCCGAGCTGTCGATTCGCATTTTTTCGCTAAATCCAGCCTGGGTTGCTGGTGTACTAGCTGTGCCAAAAGAAATATGGCCTTGGTCGTCATACGAAAAAGTAACCTGAGAATTGCTTTCAGAATTAATATTAAACTGACCTGTTCCAGTAGATGGTGAACCATGTTCTACTGTTAATGAACCACCTCTAACGTGCAATTTACTTGCCGGACTTGCTGTTCCAATCCCAACTTTGCCCGAGCTGTCGATTCGCATGCGCTCGTTGTTGCCTGTGCCAAATATGAATGGTGCTGATTCATAATTCCAAAGATAACCAGAAGTGCCGGAAACACCTACTGACACTCCATCGTTTCCATTTGCTCCAGTGCTTCCATTTGTTGCGTGATAGAAAGCAGATCCAGTACCAGCTGTAGCGATATGAACTTCACTTTGAGGCGACGTTGTTCCAATCCCAACTAAGCCATTACCTTTGACTGCTAATAGGGCAGTACCATCATCCTGAGCAATTTTAAAAGCGTACTCTGTACTACTATCACTAGCTTGAACAAGAAGACCGTTAGCGTCAGTTCCCGTGCCTGTATTGACTAACTGGGCAATCCAGCCGGAATTATTAGTTGCTGAAACGTGCAAAGGGGAACTAGGGCTCGACGTTCCAATCCCAACGTTGCCCGCTGCATTGACATTCATTACAACACCGTTTTGATTTTCGGCGTAAATTAGTGACCTATTAGCGTTAATAGAAGCAATATAAGCATGAATAGCTTTATTAGTGCCGTAAGCAGTCCCTACTGCTTTAATCGCTGCTCCGCCTGACTGATCACCGATAGGTTGAAGAACCCGAAGCTTATTACCGCCAGGTAACGTCGTACCAATTCCAACATTTCCCAAGCTGTCGATTCGCATTCGCTCGGTCGAAGCTGTTCCAAATTGCAGTGAGTCGTTAGTGTGGTAATACTGTATGTATCCAGCATACAAACCGGTCCCAACGGAACTGTCTGCTAAATAAATTGCGCTGTATTGACCGCCACTGGCTTGCAAGGTAACAGCAGCAGTAGTAGCAGGGTTAACAACATGCAGCTCAGTGGAAGGTGCCGCTATGCCGACCCCAACCTTGCCCGAGCTGTCGATTCGTAGGCGTTCAGCAGTACCAGCGCCAATAATTACAGTGTCAGAAAGTGTAGACGTTCCAGGTATGTCACCAATAATTGTATTGTTAGAACCTGTTGTGATTCCGTCACCAGCTGTACAACCAATGCCAATATTTTTACTTCCTGTAGTGTTGGAAAACAGAGATCGGTAGCCGTAAGCTGAATTTTGAATGCCGGTAGTGTTGTATCGCAGTGATGACATCCCACCTGCTATATTTTGCAACCCGCTAGTATTTGCTTTAAGAGAATCTCTGCCGAATGCTGAATTTTCATATCCGGTAGTATTACCAGACATACAATTCCATCCACTAGCAACGTTACTACTCCCAGTGGTATTTTCTTTGAGGGCTTGATATCCGGCAGCTGTGTTGCTATTACCAGTGGTGTTTAAATAGAGGACTTGGTATCCAATAGCTACATTGCTTGAGACGTTACCCGTACCACGACCAATCGTTAATGAGTTGATGGATGCGTCAGAAGAAATAACTTGCAGCTTATTGTCGCCAGTTGCAGTTGTTCCGTTTAGCAACAATCGACCTGAGCTGTCGATTCGCATTCGCTCGATGTTGTTTGTATGAATTTGAATATCATTGTTTTCTTTTTGTGAAATCAACAATGATTCGTCACCTTCTAATCCAATCAAGACACCATCGCCAGTACCTGATCCAGTTGTGGTATTTGTAAACTGAGTAAAGCAAGAACCTGTGTCAGGCTGATGAAAATGTGCCTTTCTATTCCCAGATCCTTGAACTTGTAAAAGAGCGTTGCCGCCGATAGAAGAACTTAACCCAAGCAGCAGCCTGCCCGAGCTGTCGATTCGTAGGCGCTCGGCTGCACCATTTACATGAAAACTTAAATAAGGTGAGCCACTACCGAAAGCATATCGAAGGCCACCATCGTAAGCTGCTGTACCTGAAGTCGCATCACCAAAATTCAAAGAAGCTTGTGCATTAGCAGCGCCATAGAGTGTGAGCCCAGGAGAATTGCTACCACTACCTACAACTAAATGTGGTGCATTTACTCTACCTGAAGTAAATGGTGAAACTCCAATCCCAACATTTCCCGAGCTATCGATTCGTAGGCGCTCGGTTGCAGCAGTGCGAAACTGCATTGAATTATTGCTGTGATCATATACAAGCTGACCAATATCTTCATCATCGGTGTCCCCAAAGTTAATATGAGAACTAGCTGCGTTGCCGCTTACAATTGAAACTTTAGAAGTCGACCCAGCGGACGAACTCCTTTGGAATACTGCGACTGTTTGCTCTGCATTAGCAATCAACGAGCCTGATTTAATAGCGTGCAAAGTGCCATCAGACTTAATTCGTAGGCGTTCTGTTCCACCTATCGCCAATGCAATACTTCCGCCGCTAGAAGTTGCGTCAATCTTGTGAGCAGCGCCTAAATATACACCATTGTTAGAACTTGAAAATTGAAGTCCACGAATACCATTATCAGAAGATGCTCCGGCATAAAAATAATTTCCAGCTGCGTCCGTGCGTTTTACATCTAATTTAGATGCAGGCGACGAACTACCAATCCCAACATTTCCCGAGCTGTTAACAGTGACGCGCTGCGTTCCAGCAGTCGTGATCGCTAATGAATCCGCTCCAGGTGAAAAGATTCCAGTGTTAGTATCACTTCCAGGTAGCAAGCTTGGTGCGGCTGCACTGCCTAGCGGAAAACTAACTTTGCCATTTGCATTAATGATTCCAGTTGTTGTAATAGCCTGACTGCCAAAGTCTGGACTAACCTTCGTACCAGCAATCGCAGCAGACGCATTAACATCAGCATTGACGATTGTGCCGTCAACAATCATCGCGCTAGTAACGCTATTCGCCTCACCACCAGTTAATACGGTATTGCCGTTTACAGAGACGACACCCGAGCTGCTAATAACAAGCCGTTGCGTCCCACCAGTTGCAAAACTCAGCTCATCTGCACCGCTTCTATAAATACCAGTATTGCTATCAGAATTAAAGGCAAACGCAGGCGCAGCAGCACTGCCATCACCAGCATTTTTTAATAAGTCGGCAATCGTCACCTTCTTGGTAACGTCGTTCACTAAATCGACAATCGGCAGTATGTCTGAACTGGACGGATCGGTATATGCGATCAGGGCCGAAATCTTGACGTTTGCCATGACTGTCGATGCTTTAGCTTAATTTTAAGACCAAGTGCCAATCGCCACTCGTTTCCAAGTGTTCGTAGCAATGCAAATGTAGATGTAGTTTGCATCCCATGCCACCTCACCCACCGTTCCAGCAGCCGTAGCTGATGCAGGAGTATGAGTTGGCAAAATAGGCCGCGACCCTAACGTCACATTTGCGGCAGTAATTGCCGCCATGCTCGTCAACGTCCCAGCAGCCTGGACCTGTAGGTCGATCTTGCCGTCTTCTGTCGTATCAACTGGGTCAACAATTGACGCCTCAATCTTGGCAAACTGAATTTGCTCAGGCGTTCCAGCACCGTTATTGCCCTGGAAAATCAACGCACTCAGTGCATCAGCAGCTTGACCAACAGCACCATTGCGGTGGTGATACAACGTAATGTCACCAGCACTAACAGCAACGTTTTCCTTTGATTCAAGGAATAACGCTGTGTTCTGCACTGATTCGGTGATGTGGAGCGGATGAGCTGGGGCAGCTTCACCAATACCAACCTTGTTGCCAAACAGGCGAATCCGTGTCGCAACAGAACCGCCTGATACGGTCATTAGATCAAGAGTGCCATCCTCTGATCCGCTAGTTGGATCTTGGATTTGAGCAAGGATCTGGGCATACGCTTGAGCGTTGCCTGCGCTGTCTTCCCCGCGAAACTCAAGGTTGCCAAGGTTGTCGCTAGCCGCTGGTGACGCAGAGTTGCGATACAACACCACATCAGGTGCAGTATCCAGGCCAGCATCTGTGTTCTCAATAATGACCTGATCAGTCGTATCGGTACTAAAAAGATGCAGTTGCGCTGCAGCCGTTCCAGTTCCTAGCTGAAAGCCAGTTGCTGTAATTTTGCCGATGTTGGTTGAGTTGGCACTAAACGCCAATTCATTTGCGCCAGAGCGATACAACCCTGTTGCGCTGCTATCAGACAAAAATGCAACAGCAGGGCCAGATTCCGATCCATCAGGCAATGCCTTGTGGAGCGTGCCAAACTCAATCTTCTTGTTTTTATCAACGTTTGCAGCTTCGCTAACGTCAACAATTGGAAATGTGTCCGCAGTGGCAGGCGCGACAAGTTCTGTTAGCGCAGAAATTTTGCGATCAGCCATTAGCCAGCCTCCAGGGTTTCAACACGAGCTGTCAAAGCAGCAATCTCAGCAAAAGCTTCTTGAAGCCCTTTCATTAACAATGGCACCAACATGTCCTTGCCAACTCCCATATATTCAACATCGCCATTTTCATCAACACTGTCTTCCGTTCCCATTACCGCAACAGGAACTACGGTTTTTAGCTCTTGAGCAATAAAACCTTCTTCGTAGGTTTCAGTGCTGGTCATGCGGAAACGGTGCATCTGAATCTGATTGATTCGAGACTTAGCCTCCGGCATGTCAGTAATGTTGTCTTTTAATCGACGATCTGAAGCGTCAATTAAAGAAACATCGGTTGCGCTAATAATTCCAATCCGTCCGGCCTGCACTCCGTTTGAACGAAATTCAACAACAGAGCCAAGTTGAGTCCCGCTTGAACCAACCCTGTTAAATACCGCAGCAAAAGCGTTATTCATTGAAACGCGAATGCGCCCGCGTTTTTGAATAATTAAGCCTTCTGATGAAGTATTGCTTGTGGCAGTGGGGTTGGTTTGCATCCCCCAATACAACGAAGGGCCATCAGCGTCAGGAGCCCCTGTGTCTTTGCCAATCGAAAAAAGAGTATGGTCAGCACCGCTAAATTGAGAGACATAAGCAACAGTGCCAAGACCTGAACGGTAAAAGCCGTAATCAGGGCCGTCAGTGCCAAACGTTAATGATGGAGCTGTTTCGCTGCCAGCAGGAAAAACAATCCCTCCGCTCGTTGTGGAGCGAAGCGTAATCCATGCGCTATTTGCTCCATTTCGTAGCTTCAGTTCATTGGCGGTAGTGTCAACCCAGAACTGATACGCATACTTTGTAGAAGGCTCAGTTGAGCCACTATGATTCGTCCACAACGCGCCGAGCTGTGTATTGATGTCGCTACGAACAGCGGCTCCACTACCATTCGCAACATTGCCGTCAGCTTGAGCCATAGTTAATTCAGCTAAGGGGTCGTTGGCTGTAGTGTGCCATATCCAACAGCAGTATATCTAAAGCTACGACTGACGACCTCGTCACCATCAAATGAAGTTTTGAACGTAACGCTAAAGCCGGTGGCTGTCGGCTCAGACATTTCGTAGTAATCACCGCTCTGTAGGTCGTAAGCAATAATCGAAACAGCAACTTTGGTGTCATCGTCGGTATAAAAAGGATATTCAAAGGTCACATTCTTTGTTGCCTCGCCAGAGTAAATAAGCTCACTGTTTTCAGTCCGCCGTTCAAGTTGCATCAAATAGCCCAGTTGATCAATTAAAGGTGTCTGATCAGGATGGAACGTTTCTAACTCTGCTTTGAACTGGAACTGTCTACCAACGTAATTCCCGTTTTCAAGAGGAATCCATTCTTCAAATTCTAAATTTGAGCTGAGTTTAATTTTGCCGCCATCCTCAAGCTGCAGAAAATCACCGTTTTCTTGCACTTGGTGAGCAGCAATAGATTCTTGATCTGTTTTACGAAAGTAAACGCTTGCATTTGTGTCGTCAGCAATTACGCCGTCAAAATCAGTCCAGTTATCTATAAGTTCAATCCTGTCGTCAATTAAATCGCTTGTATAAATACCGCGCATTAAAAGTCTTCTCTTAAGCAAAATACTGTATTTTGCACCTAGGTCTAGAATTTTTCCAAAGTGATAAATGCCTGCGACACCCTGCGTTCCAGTAAAATCAACGGCAGTCAAATCGTCAAAAGTATTGGCAATATTATCAAGCAACGCATCTCCATCAAGGACTAGGCCATCTAAGTTGTCGTCATAGTAAACATCATCTTTTTGGCCTTGAAATTCAAATGGATCTTGATGTTCACGCGCAATCTCTAAGTTAAATCTTGGTATAGCATCAGGCAAGTCAATAATTGCGCTGACTGCGTTTTCGCTTCTTGCGCCAGTCTTAGTCTCAAATTTAACGAGATATTCGCCCTCGATCAAAGGCAGGCTTACATAACCTGTTCTTGCTTCAACGCGACGAAGTAATGAGCTGTCTGCCCAAGCACCTGTGCCATCTGTTTTGTCTGAATGGCGAATAATTGCCGTCAAATTTACAATGTTGCTGCCCGTAGCTGGTATGACCCAGCGAAAAATAACTTGATCTTTACCAACCGCTTCAATGGTTACGTCTTGAGCGTCAGGCGGCAATGTTTGAGTTGCCCTGCCGCCAACAGTTGTCGTAACGTCAGACGCACCAACAATAACGTTTAACGCTGAGAACACCGACTCTTTATTGTTTGGTGCTGGGCCAATTGATTTAACTTGACCAAAGAAAGCTGCTCCGACAGGCAACCCGTCAATGTTGATATACGTATTTGTTGTTTCTACCTCAATATCGTTGCCACTCCCAATTCTGTATAGCACTTTAAATTTGACAGCAGTGGCGATCAAGCCTCTGCTCCAAGAGAAAACAGTTCTGTTAACCGTATTGTCATTTTGACTAATTTCAGCAAACGTAATTTGCAGGTCTTCTGGCGGCTCAGGCTTTTCGTCAAACAACGAAATATCAGCAAAATCAAGCTGTGAATCCTTGCCTTCAACAACGCTGTAAACGTTGTCTACATGCTGCACGCCGGTAATTACATAAACACCGCTTTCACCTTCGCCTACAGAAAGGCAGCGAAACTTTTGGTTTTCAACGCTGCTGTTTGTAATTGTGTAAACAGCATCATCAGCTGGTATCTGGGAAAAAGGACTGGAGACGTTAATTCGAGTTCCAACAACATTACTGATCGGTTTTGCCTCAACCGTTCCATCAGGCAACACAACCGTCAAAACGTTGTTGTTGCCAGAAGGCAACGCGATCGTTTGGTCGCCTATAACAAAGTCAAATTCCGCCCCAGCAACACGACCAGCCAATCGAGCGCCTTGACGCATTGCGTCCGATACAGCAAAGACCTGTCCAGGCAAAACCGCAAGCCCTTCTAGGCCAACAGAGAACGAAACAACGTTTCCTTCAGTTTCTTCTGAGGCAAGAATCCACCGACCCATACGTTGAGCCTGATGCTTTGATGTGCAACCAAACGCGATCACATCACGCTCTTGCACCCCATACTTAGCAATCAAGCTTTGATTTTCAATAATTACAGAATTTGGCTTGTAAAAATTATCTGGATCGTTATATCTGACAGTTACACGCGAGCTACGTGTCTTAAGGGATGAGCCGCTGTACTCAAACCCACCGCCGACAACACTTGAATTATTAAAAACATGAATAGGATCAAGGACACTTTCATCAATATTGCCGTGGTCTGCTGCTACCTGTACAGTGTCAGCCTTCCAATAAATCATCCCGCGAAATACACTGGCGAGATCTTGCAAAACGTTGTACGCATCAGCTTGTGACCCAATCACAGTGTTGATTGCAAACCTTGGCTCTTGGCCTTTGTCAGGATTAAAAGGATCTTTTGGAATTTGCTGGTTGCAATACTTAGACAACTCAATTAAATCAATCCAGCTAATGTTGCTAGTGTCAATAAAATCTCCCGCTCCATAGCGAGAGTTTGTAAGCATATCGTAAAAACAACAAACAGGGCATGTTGTCCATTGCAACCTTTTTTGTAACTGGCCGTCAAAAGGAATTTTGTTGTCGTACTTTAGACTTCCATTTTGACGGGGCGTAGCGTTGCTTGGAATTTTAACTTTTAAGCCACGTACTTGATATGCACGCTTAGGTAATGTGTTGAAAAGTTCTGCGTCAATGCTTGAAGCAATACAAGCCGTGTTTGCATAATTTACCTTAACATTGCTAATTTTAATAATAGAGTTCCAGATCAACGTATTAGCACGACTACTTGCAAGAGGAGTTTTCTTTGGAATGTTTTCAAAATCTGTGAACTGTACTTCAAAAGCGTCCTCTTTGTTTCTGAATTGTTGTTTTTTTACTCTGATGTTCCAAGGCCCATCACCAAAATCAGTTAATTTAATTTCACTAGTTTGTATCTGATAGTTTGACGTTGAAATCCCTTTTATTATGTTGCCGCCGGGTTGAAGCCCGTCAGTATCTAATAAATCAACTGGCTCATACCCACAGCCTTTTGCTTGGATTGCAACTTGAAATTTTATTTGTGCAAAAAATAGCTGGCCTTTCGCAAGCCCTTCCATTCCTTGACAATACAATTTTGGAATTGTAAAGACTAGTTTTACAGAGTCTATTTCTGTATCTGTAATCGTACGGACAACACTACCCTCTCCGTAATTTCTTTTCGTAACTTGATTGTTTGTGTTTACAATTTCACTGTAGTTTTCACCAACTTGGACCCCGACATTAACTAACGTGGTGACACTATCTTTAAACGTAGTTCGGCGACCAAAAGGCCGTTGCTTAGGCGTTCCACGGAGCAGCGCAAAGTCATACGTTTCTTGATTTTTATTTGGCGCTTTCGTTTCGTCTAAGAATATGCTTTGTCGATTTTCCGTCGCAAGACCTTCAATAGGCCCTTCACAGATAAGGTCAACAAAGTAAAGATTGGTCGTGGAATTAAGAGCCATTTTTAAAGAAGGTTGTAGCCGTAGCCAGCAATAACAAAAGTTGTTTGGTCGGTCGCTTCAACGTCTATAATTTCAACTTCTAGTTTAATTTCTTCAACATCTCCGTTTTTTACCTTTGGCAATTCTAAACGCTGACCATAAGTCAAGTTTTCATTTCGATTGAAAAGCCCTTGCACGGTTGTGCGGGCAGTTGCAGCCAACACATCTGGTTGGTTGTCTCCCCTTATAGTCAGCCTGACTTCATAAGTTATAAATCCAGGAATCTTAGTAGATCCTGAGCCTGAGACTCTGTCAAATAAGCCATTTTCAAGTTTGAAGATAATATCAACTTCTTTACGTTTCTCTTTCTTGTAATTCAATTCAGAGCCAGACTTGCTTGTTGTGATTTTTTTCTCAGCGATTAAATCCTTTGTTTGCCCTTTACCAAAGCCCTCGTCAATCCTTATTTTTTGATTGCTTTGGTTAGTTTTTATATCAAAATTATTTGGCAAGCTTTTGACTTCCAACCCGGCAGCGGACTTAAGTTTTCTAGTAAGACGCTCACTGTTAATAGTCGTCTCAGACACTTTCGGCTGAGTAATTGCTGTTGCCAACGGGTCTGAATTGTCAGTCACTTCAAGGTTTACCGCTAACAAGTGTCCACCAGTAATTACCTCACCATAAATTACAGGCACAGTTGCCCCTGTCCCAACAGTATTTGCAGGGCCTGTAAACCCATAAGACTGCTGGCCATCCGCACCACGTGTTACGCCTTGTGGCCCAGTGCCTCTGGTATTTGTGCCACCATCAAAGCGATTTGAACTAAGTTTTGGCAATTCTGGCTGCGGAGAAATTAAATTTGCTACACCGCCAAGAATCATGCTGGCGCCAACGGCACTTAAAGACACGCCAATTGTCGTGGCAAGAGTTGCTGTACCAGCTGCAGTAGTTAACGCACCTACCCCGAAAACACTAGTTGCCCCAAACAAACCCGCGCCAGGTAGCAGAAACGAAGCCGCAACCAAACCAACGCCAATCAAAATTTGACCAGTCGATCCGCCACTACCGCTGATCACCGGCACAAGCATCATTGGCTTACTACCAAACGGCAAATGCAGCTCGTCATATCCCATTGCCGCACCAGACTGGATCAGCTTGTAGCCAACCCCGTTTTCGTGCGCTGTCGTCAAATCCCGCTGAAAGCCAGGGTAATTCACACAAAGCAGCTTGATCGCGTCTGCTGGTGTCCTTAAGTTGTAATACTCGTGTTGTGTGCCGTATTTTTCGCCCAGCTCACCGGCTAACATCACCAGTTGCATAGCGATAGACGGCGGCAACGCTTTGCCTATAGTACCGCCCGAATGGTTCTACCGCACTAATGCTGTTCATACGCTGGTGCAAAATTCGATCACCAGACAGATAAATCGCTGCGTGCATTGGCGTCCTAGTGCCTAACCGCATAATCAATACGTTGCCTTCTTCTCGATCGTCGAAATCTATAAGCACAAAGCCAAGCGTCTTGGCATAACGAAAAAAAATGCTATCGGTAGACTCTAAATTTTTTGGTCTTTCAAAATCAGGAAAGTCAATGCCATGCAACGCATAGTAATCACGCAACAAGCTATAGCAATCCTGCGTTCCATACGCAAATTCCCTACCTATTAAGGGTGAATAGTTGACCATAAATTGTCTGGCACGGAATACACGTACCAAGGCAGTTTACTTTGCTTACATGCCTTGCGATCACACTCGCTTGGTGGCGTGCCCTCTGGGTGAGAATGTACAATTGCTTGAATTGTTCCAGCAAACATGGCCCTTGCGTAATCGTGAGGGTCAAGCACAAAATGCTGTCGTGGAGCGTCAGCAATGTTTTTGCACGGCCAATACGCCCCATCAACAACTAGACCAACAGCTTCACGGGGCATTTCGACTTGTGCGTGTTTTATCGCATCAAGCCTGAAGTCTTGCTCCAACAAAGCCCCCAAACGGAATTGCTTCAGCACCATCACCTTTATTGTCTGGGAATCTTGCCCTGCAACTGCTTAAGCGTTTGCCACAAACATCATTCGCTTCAAACGTTGCGTCATCATGCACATCAAAAAAGTTAGACCCGTTATAACCGCATTCTTCGCCTCTGTACTTCCAAGGACAGAACTCATTAACAACACGCCTTGGCAATTGAAGGTTTATTAAATCAAGCCTTGCTGTCAGCTCAAACTCAACAAACTGTAAGTTCTCTGATGCCACCCGATCGATGTACCACGTCTCGACAGATTTTGCATCTGGGTCGGCAGTTGCATTGCCTTCTGTAGATGACGCAATGCTGTCTCCTGCTTGCGTTATAAGGACGTCACTGCCTTCAGTAATTATTAACTGCGGCCCAAAATTTGCTACATCAAGAAACTTTTTAAAGGTACGAATCCTTTTAACTTCTGCCTTCAACGGGTTGATCCTTTCCCCAGTGTCAGGGTTGAGCGATAGCAGTAAGGCACTGATAGCACTGTTCACGTTTGCTATTTTTAAACTTGGCCTCGGCAAAGTGCCTCTTGCTGAAAACGCGAAGCCATCAACTTCTACAGGTGCGGCAGGATAAGTCTTGCCGTCAAATACAACATTTTCGACTAAATTGTTTGTCCCTGCGTGATAGCGCAAGTACGTATTATCGTCAACCGTTCCATCAGTTTGCCGGACGTTTTGCGGGGTTGTATTGTTAATTAAAGGTTTTAGGATAATTTCAAACAGATCAATAACAGCAGTTGGCGCAAGTTTTTGAAGCTGATCTGAAAGAGGTTCAAAAGCCTCCCACGTCACTCCGTCGTCTTTGACAGTGTGAGTAATCTGTCTTGGAAAAACTGGTTCGGTGTCGTCCGACGTGCCAGCAACAATGCATTTAAACGCAAGCGTTAAGCCTTGTGATGCTGACGCCCGAACAACATCACCAACAACGTAGCTTTTAAGAGCCTCCCAGGCGTGATCGGTAATTGGGTAGCTCATTACGCCTCAAATACTTGAACAAAAGTAGCAGTGATATTAAAAAGATTTGAATACGGCATTGTTTTCGTCCAATTTGCGCAGACCCATTTATAGGTAGTTGCTTCGTCTGGCGGCGACCAATCAAACGACTCAACACCCGCTCTAGCCTCTAAAAAATCTTCAATTGTGTTTGTATCTGTTGCCGTTCTGTTTTGCCAAGATAAACTCCATGTTTTTGGATCTTGATTAATGCCAAAAACAGCACGTTGGGAATATCCTGAGCCAAATTGAGCTGAACGCACGCTTGGTTTCGCTGCTTTTGAAGCCCCGTAATCAGGGGCGATATCAGGGAAAGTAGCCATTAACTCAACAGTCCTCCAGGTCGTTTTTGTTTAATTAGCTCAGCTTGTACAGCTGCACCAATCGCAGAGCCAAGAGCCTTAGCGTTTGGCTGATCACCTTGCACTTTAGAACCAGCGGCGTCAACGTTAACTACTACGTTACCAACGCCACCACCAGAAGATTCAACGCCAAGCTTGCCGTTAGCTCCACGACGCAAAGGCATAATTGCTTCAGGGCCAGCCTCACCCATCAGTCCCATGCCATTAGCCATTGGGAAAATAGTTGGCTTGTTTACAACGCCGCCAGAGGCAAAGGGAACAATTTTGTTGTTGGCATATACATTGCCATTGGCTGAAGGAAATATTGAACCCATTAAAGATTTTGTGCCAAAGTTCAGCAGCAAACTAGCCATTTGCCTTAACACGCCAGACAAAGACTCACTTAATGATTTCGTGCCATCAATTAATCCTTCAATGGCACTAGCCATGCTTGTTGCTAATGTGCTTTCTATACTTTTAACTAGCTTTTCTGTTTCAGTAAGTTCTTTTTTAAATTCTTTTTGACCTTTTGTAAGGTCGCGCATTGCTTTTTTTTCGTTGTCCCTAAGCTTAAGTCCTCTTTCTCTGCTTTTTTCAATTGCGTTTGAAGACAACTCTTGCGCTCTGTTAAACGTTATTTCGCCAGCGTTAAATTGTTCAGTTATTCTTTGGATATCTATTTGAAGTCTTAGTTGCTCTGCAAGTATTAGCTGACGAGTTGAGCTGGCAGCGTTCATCTCTTGAGTAAGACGAAGTATGTCGTCACTTGTGTCTTTTATCTTGGCCTGTGACCCGCTTTTGTCCGCGCCGCTAAGACCAGAAATAATGTCCGGCAGCCCGCCACCTGCTTCTGGTTGTGCTATTAACGTTTGATCTCTTACAAGCCTGTCAATAATTTGATTTAATTCCAAAGCAAATTCTTTTTGTTTTCCTTGCTGTTCAGCAAGCAAACTTTTTGACGACTCAATTAAACGCGATCTTGCCCCCCCAAGATCTCCAGACAATTCTATTTCTTTTTCAAAACCTGCAATAACCTCTTTTGTTTTATTAATAGCTTCTTTGTTTACATTCAAAAGAACAAGTAATTTGTCTTTTCGGTTTTCGTCTCCAATGCTAAAAAAGTCAATTAAAGATTGCGAAGCAAGTTTGATTGAGTTCGCAATTTGTGTAAATGTATTTTGAAAAGACGCGCCAATAGGTGCAAGAAGTTGACCGGTTGTTTCGCTTAATTGTTCTAGTGCAACTTTCAATCTATCGCCTGCTGCCTCAGGCCCTGTAGCAATGACAGCGGCATTTTCTCCATAACGCTCAAAAATTGCTTTTGTAAACGTTAAAAAGTCTTGTAAACTAACTTCACCTTTTTCCAAGGCCTTGTCTAGTTCTTGCGGTGTCTTCCCAATTGATTCCGCAAACAAAGTAAACGCGCCAGGAAGTCTTTCTCCAATTTGTTGTCTCAATTCCTCGGCTGATACCTTGCCTTTAGAGAAGACTTGAGAAGTTGCTGTTAACGCAGAATCAATATCTTGCAAAGAACCACCAGTAGCCCTAACGGCTGCAACAATTCCATTAAAAGCAATTTTAGTATCTTTTAAACTTCCGCCAGCGCCTTGAACTGATGCTTGCAATTTTGTAAATTGTCTTGTAATTATTTCTTGAGGCAGCGCAAAAGTTTTTGTGCTTTCTTGAATAAACGCAAGAGATTCT
>Ga0209337_1001888_pt1 | contig 15554 bp, 4 predicted proteins | sample LinPmetageLP53_FD_184044 | JGI IMG/M metagenome (GOLD analysis project Ga0209337, IMG submission 184044) | Marine viral communities from the Pacific Ocean - LP-53 (SPAdes) (version 2) | ecosystem: Environmental > Aquatic > Marine > Oceanic | place: Pacific Ocean | collected 2010-02-08
ATACCTACCTATGCCTTTAGATTTAAAACTTAAAGTATCTGTTGCTAATGATTGCGGAGATTTACTTATCACTGATAATACAGGAGATTATTCTGATAACAACTCAGGAGGCTGGGGTGGATTTAACGCTTCTCCAACTTCAGGTACTCTAGTTCTTGTAACAACAATGCTTATAGAGGTTTATATTTCTCCTACAGAAACACGTATTTTAGACGTTGTAGTAAATAACGCTTCTATAACTATAGTAGGAAGCTCTCTTATTCAAACTGTTGGAAGCAGCTCAGGAGAGTTTGTCACACCCTTAGAAAACTCTTTGAAAAATTTTACACTCAAAGTTAGTGCAGTACATATATTTAATAATTTAGTAAACCAGCTTCAGATTAATGGCGCATACGACATAACAGAAGCAGAAGGTGATTTTGCGTCTATGGATGTAATGGCTGCAGCAGGGGTGGCTTATGGTTCTGTTGGCGGCCACCCATATATGGAACTTTTTGATTTTGGTACATATGTTAAAGATAGTATTTTTAAAGTTACTCCTACGTATATAAACGAACAAGGAGATCAATTTGCAGGAGAAACAATTAAGTTTAATAATGTATGTTTAACACAAAAAATGGTAGATGAATTAGCTACTTCTGTAGATTTTAGATGTGAAGATTGTGATGACAGAGATGTAGATCAAATAAGTTTAGCATATAGTTTATTAGAAGCATTAAAACATATTTAATGAAGCTATTCAAAGAAATAAATTATGGGTTTGAAAAAGATTTTCGTAAGTCTTTAGAAAAGTATCCTCAAGAATTTGTAGACTTTAATAATCTTGTAAAATATTATATTGATCTTAATTCTGGAAACGAAAATTCTAATCTTAATAAAAAACGTATAACTATACCTGTTGTTTTTCATATAGTATATGATAGAAAAGAAAATAACTTACGTTATGGAGCTATTAAAAAAATACTAAATGAATTAAATTTATTTTATAGTAAGTTTAATATAAATTTTAAACCTGCTACACGCACAGAACGCGGAGAAATAATGAAAGAGTTTGGAGTAGCTAGGCACGATTGGACAAATAAATCATGGAAAACAAATAATGGAACTAGTACAGCATTCTATAAAAACCACGGTGTCGGTATTCCTGCAATCAACGGAACTCCTTCAGGGCAATCTTACAATATAAACTTATTAAAAACTGAATTAGGTTGGGATACTAAACAATATCTTAATATTTATTTGGTAAATGTTATTAGAGACGCTAAATATTCACATATTACTAATTCTGTAACTGCTGAAATAAATGGCGAGCTATCAAGTTTTGGAATAGTTCTTCCTTTTTATGCTTTTCCTATACAAGATTTAGACTATTTATATTTAGAACAGTCTGAAATAACACAATATGAACAAGAGCCTATAGTTGCAGACAATGGAAATTATATTTCTATAATTCATGCAGTAGCAGTTAGCTTTAACTTACTAAGTTTATTTAGTAGTAGATATGAAAACGAAGAGTGGCTAGACTCGTGCGAAGTAAAAGATGTATGCACGTATGATGGTAATAAATTTGTTGGAGACGGATGTAATGATACTCCACATTTAATGATGTCAGAATATTTAAAGTTTAGAAATAAAAATGTATTAGAGCTGAAATGTGGAGATAAAATAATTTATGATGGCAGCAATTTAATGGCGCATCCATATTTTGTAGATAATGAATTTGGAGATAATATTTTATTAGACTTTCCTAATTATTCTTTAACTAAAGATCAAATTAATAGAATAAGAGTAAACTTTTTTTTATTTGTAGACGGAACTCCTACTTTATGGAATTATTTATCTCAGTCTATTAAAGCTGATTTTATTGTAGGCTACGAAGATAGCGATACTGAATCTGATAAATTTGGGTGCACAGATCCACTTGCTTTAAATTATAATCAATACGCAGGAACTGACGACGGCTCTTGCATATATACTGATTATAATTCAGGAGGTAATGATGAAGATGTAGTTGATGATGATCCAATATTAGGAGATCCTTGCGAAGAAGCTTTTTTAGACAATTCTTTTCCTATACCTAATTTTTCTAAAACATTAAAAACTGTATATAGAAATTCTGTAACTCCTACATCAGAGTCTTTAATAGAATCTTTTAAAAACTTTTTAAAAATTAAACAAGTTATAAACTCTATTTTATAATGAGAAAAAGTAAATACTCACATAACTGTTGCGGAGAAGATAATGATATTCCTAGAGACGAAATAGCAAATTCATGTCAAAGTCCTAATCCAAGTACTGCAGAAATTATTAATTTAACAAATCAAGTTAGAGCTGAATTTGATAAAATAGTAAAAAATAGAAATCTTAAAAAATCTACTTCTAGAAGCGGTGCTCCTTATGTAACCTATTCTGAAAACGAATTAATTTATATACCTTGTTGGATTCATAATGTAAAAGACGATTTAGCAGGATATTCTTATCAGGAATTTTCAGAGTTAGCAAAAGAGATAGTTGACGATGTTAATGAGATGTTAGCAGGTACTTATGTAGCTGATGTTTATAACTCTGATCCAATACCACAAACTATTCAAGATGATACGCATGGGGTAGAATGTAGGTTAAGGCTTAAAATACCTCAAAAAGTTCCAAAAGCATGGTTAAATCCTTTGTTTAAAGAAAACAGACGAATAGCGTGCCAGTATGCAGATATAACTTGGAATGGTAGTTCTTACAATGAAGACTCTGAAACTTCTAATAATCGTATACAAAAAACAGATCCTAATCTATCTTATATATCAAATTCAAATGGAGTTACAAGTTATTGGAATCAAGTAGGAAATGACGCTAATTTTAAAAATTATTATTCTATACCTGTATTAAGTGAAAGTAAAAGTAGAGATGAGTATTTTTGGGGAGGACCCAATGGAGTTGTTTTTAATTGGCCTTCATTATTTACTTCTCAAAATGCAGCTAATAATCCGAACACATATGTTCGTGCTTCTAGTTTTTTTGACGGCATGTTTTACGAGGACGGAACTTCATTTGAAAGAGAAATTAAAGGTTTTGAAATTGACCCTGAATATATAGCACTTGTACCGCAAGCACTTACTGACGATACTGGAGGGCATTTTAGATCTTATGAGCAATGCGGCGCTTTAGCTCCTGTTGCGGCTAGATTTCCAGGAATTAATATGTTTATTACAAAAGCTCAAGGGGGTAAAGGAGTTTTTCCTCATTCGACGACATATGCTTGGAATGTTGTAGGAACAGCAAGTTTTGGAATAGGTTCAACTCAGCCATCAGTAACTGCAGGACATGAACTTGGGCATGCTTTAGGATTACAACATTGCTTTGGTGGAGCTCAACAGTCAGCTGATACTAGATTGGCATTTGTTTATCCTGTATACAATGATGGAATTAAAATGGATTTTTGTAAAAATACTGTAAATTCTTTTATACCTCCTGTTGCTTATATTTCAGAAGATGTTGAAGATTATACTGAACTTAAAGATTTTGAACAAATAGAAGAAAATGAAAAAATATATGTTGAAAATATAATAAATGACGGAGTTAGACTTGCTACTAGATCGTTTGACTCTAAAGTATTATTTAATTCAGGAACTTCGAGTACTCCAATGTCAGTTGAGAATACATATTTACAAGTTGAAGGAGAAGAAAAAGGTTTACCTGTTGCAGAATTTTTTGCTATATTACCTAGAATTCCTTCTTTTTGGGGAGGAAGTTATATAGAAAATGCAGACGGATCAAAATCAGTAGTTGTTAATCCTTCTGAAATAGATAATACAAGATCTCGATCAGCTAATTTTCCTGATTTATATTCACTATCAGGAAGCAGTTTACCTCAGCTTGGTAACGTTGCTTTTAATAATCAATATTATGTATATAAAGTTGATTATAAATTTTCAGGAGGATCTTTATTTGCACATGTTAATTTTATAAAAAAAGCTGTATCAACTAGTCAAAGCAATGCAAGAGCTTTTGCTCATGTTCAAGCTGGGACAAATTATTATACTCAATGGACTGATCAAGAACGAGCTATAGAACAAACTAAAGCGCATGCAGAAAATTATTTACCTACTTCTCTTGAAGGAGGGTATTTTACACCTACTGAGTTTTCTACAGCGCCTTGGGCTATAGATGTATATTTTGATGGTGATCCAACTATAGACGATTATATTTATATAGGTTATCCTTCAGAATACAACGAAGCTAAACAGGTTTTAATGAATCCTTTAAATGGTATGGTTACAACTCTTGGTAATGGAGAGTTAACTTATAATTTGTATAATTCTGTTATGGCGCAAAATGATGCCAATGAATATACGTGGACAAGTTACTCTGCAACTGCTAAAAAAAATAGAGTTATTTCAATGCATTCAGATGTTAGTATTGAGGATAATTTTTCTGATGTTATGTGGTATTATGCAGATGGTGACGGTCAAGTTGGCCCTGGAGCAGACCCATCCGTATTGCCAAATAGTGTTCATTCATTAGTTAGAACACAGCCTTTAAGACTTAAAAAATATCGTGTTACAAAACAATCTCATATAGATACTTTAATAACTCAAGGTTTATCATTTCCTGACTATGTAGATATTGAAACAATAGCAGGTAGAAAAGGTCCTAACGTAACAACTTATGTACCATTTTGTAAAATGGTAGAAGTAATAAATGAAGAAACTGGTGAAGGTACAGGAGAATATATACAGTCAAATGAGTTTGATCCTTTTTGGTATATTAATTTTAATTGGCTAAATCCTAAATTTCCTAAATATCCAGAAAACTGGCCTGTCTCAAAATTATACGATGCAGAAGATAATGAAGGAAACCCTTTATGCCCTTGTTTACATGCTACTCAACATTATTATTATGAAAAACCAGGTGATCCACTTTTAGTAAACAATCAATTGGACATTCCATTTACTTTGCATTTAGTAGAGTATACACCTATAAATGCTTTAACACAAGATTTAATGTTTGCTAATGGGTCAAATGTTGTTGACACTGATAGGGTCGGCGGGCTATATGGGAATTGGAATACTTATGGAGAAATACCTGAAGATAACGGTAGTGATGCATATAAGTTATATATGCTTTATATGTATTTAGATTATAAATGGAATTTAAATACTGAAAGTAATAACTATGGAAACTTAGCAACTAATCTTGTCAATTCTGATCAAGACGGTGATTATTTTAATAAATCTCATTTTTTTGGAGAGCCTAAATCTTCTACTGCTTGTGGTAACAATACTGTTCATGGTGCTTTTATGGAAGTCTTTGTAAATAACTTAGTATTTAAAGATCACTATCCTGCGGCAAGAAGATATGGTTCAAGAATACATTCTTTTCCTCACGGTAGAGGAGTGTTTTTTGAAAATCACATATTAGATAATCAATGTAGTAATTGTGAAGAACCTAATATTGAAATACCGTATTGGGCTTACACAGGAATGTTTGGTCAGGGAGCTCTTCCTTTACCTTTAAAATTAAATACTAATGCTTTAGCAAATAACCAAAGTGCGGCAGAAGCTGATTTTTCTACTCCAGCAATAGGCGTTAACCACCTTTCATCTTATCCTCGATTCCAGTTAGATATAGATGGTGTAACAGATACAGGTAGAGATGTATCTTGGACTCCTGGAGATTCTTCTGCTAATTTTTATGAAAAAGGTGGAAGAAGTAGTATCTATTTATGGGGCTATGGAAAATATGGTTGTAGAGGTACAAGTACTTATCAGGATAACTCTATATATTTTAGTCCTAGTATAGTATTAAAATTTGCATTTGGAAATACAGATCCTTCTCAGTATATGTATAATCCTTTTAGAATTCCAGGCTCTACTGTTGATGATGTTCAAAACTGGTGGAAAAGAGAAAATGATTTTCAAATAGCTCTTGCAGGACAAAAATCTTTAGGATTAAATTTAGAAAGAGGAGCTTTTAATAATATAATGCATTATGATAGCGGGACATCTATAAAAAGCTACGTAGATAGCGGCGACGTTCCTTTTGAAGTTGATGAAAAAAGTTATAATATATCTTCATGGTCACAATATGTATTTAGTCCTGATCAAATTGCTAAAATGGAAGCAATAGTAGAAAGTAGATATTCAATATTTGATAGAGCTCTTAGTTATGCAGAAGAAATAGATTTACAAAATACTGAGTACAGCAATTCTTCAGAAGTAGAAAGCTTTTTTAATATTGCTAAAACAGTTATAAACGATGCAGTAGCAGCTGTTGAGAGCGAGAATTTTTCTGATACTTATATTGTAGGAGATGTAGATTTAACTCAAAATCCAACTGTTATGGAAGCTTGTTTTTCTCAAGACTTAACTGCATGTAATTCTTATTATGGTCCTGAGTTTCAAGTGCCAAGCTATACAATTGATATTGTTTCGTTACAGCCTACAGATCCATATTCTTATGGCCCTATGTTTTCACATAACAATGAGTTAAAAGTTTATTATTATAATCCTTCAATTTGTTGTAATGGTGTTTGGACTCTTCCGCATAGTACATGCGTACAAGGAGTAGACACTTTAGCTACAGTAGATTGTGCTATATGTGGTGAAGTAAACAGAACTACTAATTCTAAAACATACGAAGTTATAAGTGCTGCAGGGCTAAACCTTTACACAGTAGCAGATAAATCAGTATTATACACTGGAAATATTATTTTATCTGAAGGTTCATACTATACTTTTTCTTTAAATTCTCCAAAAAGTGTTGAATTAAAATATAAAACACTTGACAATGATTTAAAAAATATGTATGAAAAGTTTAAAAAATATAGCAGTATTCTCAATAAAATGTCTAATTTTGCAAGATAAAATATACTCATGATAAGTCAAAACGAATTATATAATAAATTACAGTTTGCAAAAGAAAAATATACAGAGTATGTTTTGCAAGTTACAGAGCGATACTCCAGAGGAAATATAAATAAAAAGATTCCTTTAAAACTTAATGTATTAAGTAATTGGTTACAATACTTAGAAAGTAGAATTACTGTAGTAATTTCTAGTCTTGAACAAGATCCTACGCAAATTATATTAGATGAGTTTTCTATATCTATAAATAAAAAAGTATCTATAAAAGGTAATGATGTACCTATTCCTAAATATGAAGTTTTATTTATAAAAGATATTTATGGTAAAACGATTCCTATTTCAAAATTTTTAGTAAAAGAAAATTTAGATATTAAAACTCTTTTAAAAAGAATTTTAGCAGGAACTAACGATGCTGGTGTTGCGGCCGCTCAAACTAATTTAGGATATAAAAATAATATAATAGTAGGCGAACAAAATAACTCAACAATTACTATTAACCTTAAAAACGTAGGTTCTAAATTTAATAATCAAGTAGTTAAATCTTCTTCTTTTAATGTAGCTTTTAAATCTAGTGCAGCATCTAAAGGTAGGAATGCATACTTTAGTGGACATCTTATTCCTGTCGCTACAATAGAATCTTATAGTAATATACTAGATACAATAGCTTTAGATCTAAAATTTTCTTACAGTGGTATAAAAGATTATGGATCGTATACTAGTATAAATACAGAGTCAGAAACAGCTGCATCAATTACTACAATGCTTACTGAAGCAGGTTTTAATATAACTGACGAAAACAACAACCTTATAAAATTTGAATAATGGCAAAAATATCTGAATTACCAAAAGCTTCTAAAGTAAATAAAGCCGATAGACTAACTATTCTTCAGGATGGGAAAGTAAAAACTATAACAAAAAGTTCTTTACTTAAAGATCTTGAAGCTAAAATTTCTCGTTTAGCAGGGCAGCTTAAAACATTTAATAAAACAACTTTAGCACATACAGTATCAAAAAATTCTCCTTCTTTTACTAAACCTGTAAAAGGTAAAAATCCTACTAGCGCTGATCATTTAAGTACAAAATCATATGTAGATAAAAATCTTTCTCATATGATAAGAAAAGATGGTAGTATACCATTAACTAATAATTTATCTTATTCAAATAAAAGTGAATTTTCAAGTAATGATTTAGTTGACAAAGATTTTGTTGATACACAATTAAAATCTACGTTAAAAAAAATTCAAGCAAAAGATGGTAAAAATGGTTATCCGCAAGCTTCTGCAGGAGATGTAATACTTATAGATACTAATTATAATTCTTTTGCTACTGATGGCCCTGAAATTCAAGGAGGCGATATATTAATATGTTTATCAGATAGTACTGGTGGTACACACGGAGAAGTAGGAAATCAATTTGCTATAGTAAATACTAATGTAGTTCTTGCAACTGAAGAAGCAGCAGGTATTTTAAAAAAATCTACTGCACAAGAAATAGAAGAACTATCTTCTGATGATAGTGTTATTAGCCCTTTAAAATTAAAAAATGTAATTGAAGCTACTGCAGCTTATAATAGAACAGAAGTAGTATTATCATCGTATGTATTAACAGAAAAAGATAGAGGTGTTATTGGAGTAGATTCTCGTAGAAACGGAGTAACATTAACTTTACCTGCTATAAACTCTCTTAAAAATCCTAAACTTGTTAAGTATAGAATTAAAGATGAATATAAATCATCTGTTAAATATCCTATTATAATAAAAACTTCTAGTTCGGATACTATACAAGGAAATAATTTTTTTAAATTATCTAGTAACGGTGGGTCTATTAAATTATACAATAATGGCACAGATAGATGGTTTATAGAAAATAATTTACCTACAGATTTAGATGCGCTTAAAGTTAAATCTGTTTTAACAGATAATACTACAACAGGAGAAAGAGTTGCGGCAGCAGCTACAGAAGAAACTTTAATGTCTATAGCTGTAGATTTAAAAGAGTATCCAGTAGGAACTTCTTTTAAACTTGTAGCTTCATGTGCTTTTGCTGGAACAGCTAATAATAAAACAGTAAAATTAAAAATAGATGGTAATGACTTAATATCTAGTGCTACTGCTGAAGCTGCTCCTAATAATAAATTTGGAGTTATAGAATCTACTGTATTACATTTAGATACAGCAAAAACAGTTGCGTATTCTACAGCTTTAGTAGGAACTAATCAAGCTGTTGGTGTAAGTAATCTTTTAGATATAGATTGGGAAAGAACTCTTACAGTTACTGTAGATGTTACTGCAGCTACTGCTGTATCAGATATAAATTTATATTCATTTCAAGTAATACCATTAAAATAATAACAGTATTATGCCAAACTTAATAAATTACAATAGCAAACTATTAACTGCTATTAATAGTGTTTCTGCTGGAACAAATGCTTCAGTAACTATATATTATAGAGACGACAGTAAAACACACGGCCAAGATGTTTTAAATGCATTAGGACAGTGGCAACAGTTTTTTAATACTTTATATCATTCGTCAAGAACGAATAATAAATCAGGTAATTTATTATTACATTTTGAGCCTGAAACAGCAACTAATAAAGCTGATATTATTTTTAATGTTCCAGCCGATTACACACCAAGTACTGAGCCATCTTCAAAAATGGCACTTTCTTATGTAATTAATCAGGTAGGTTTATTTTTTGGATACAAACAAACAAAATTAAATACTCCAATGAATCCTGTTCAAGTAGCAGGAAATTATATTTTCTTATCTGGAGTTAGGCTACTTAAAGAAGGAGCTATAGAAGGTAATGGTTTAATTACGTATATAAAATTAATTCAAGATACCTATGCTTTATATGGTAATCCTAATATTAAAAATCCAATTGTATATGGGTGCACTAAGTCGTCTGCAATTAATTACATTTCTAATGCTACTGTTGATGATGGAAGTTGCGTTTTTTATACAGAAAGTTCTAAGGAGCTTAAACTTACAATGCAAGATAACGTATTAAATAGCTCTAGAAACATAGGAATTTTTGTTGAAGAGGCTTCTAATAGAATTCAGATGAATTTTAACACTGAGTATTTTATTAGTCAAGATTCTTTTTATGGCCCTTTTTCTTATCAAGAATCTGCTGGTAGTATAATTTATCCAGGAATATCTATAGGAACTAATGATTTTGGTTATCAAGATGTTAACGACCATTTGCCAACAGCTACATCTTCTGTATTTACAAATGGGTCTGGAGATATTTTATATACATTTTTAGCTACTAAAAGACGAGCATGGATATTTGATAGATTATCTAATCATATAGTATCAGTAGGAGCAGATCAATTACCTTTTTTTGATTCCACAGGAAGTACAGATCTAGTAGAGTATAACACGCAAGATATTAATACTTCTGTTTATACATTTGGAGATATTAGTATATCTGGGTTTGCTCATGTTATTGATAGAGGATACATATTAATACATTACTTAGATTCTAGGCTTAACAATACAAATCATCTAAATGAGTTAATTGTAGATTGTAGACAAGATGGTCCTTATGGTGATTCTTTAGGTAATTCTTTAGGATTAACTATTATTAAAGCAGATTTATTTGGGCATACAATGAATGGTATAAATAAGCCATTTACATGGGATAACTTAACTCTTGAACAATTAGGAATAACTAATGAAAATATAGATAATCCTAGTAAGCTATCTATTTATGGGTCTCATTATTCTAATCAAATAGTCAGCACAGTATCAGGAAATAAAAATAATGAAAAAGGATATTATAGATCTAACTTAATTTATTTAAGTAACTCCTTTAGTCAAACAATAATTACGGAAGAAAATCAATTTACTGTAAGAGGAGTAAGGTATGACAAATTTTTACACTTTGATGTATACAGTAGTAATTATTTAATACATACTATAGTATCAAGAGATGGCCAATCTGCTGGAGATATAAGTAATGGCACACCTTTAAATGCTGGCAGTGCAGAGTATTGTGAACCTTTTATTTTTGATAATACAACTAGAAAATATTTATATAACAGAAAATTAACTGTAGGAAGTTTTAGCGAAGGAGAACCTTCTTTATTATATACACGTTTAAAAGGATTTAGTTTTGACGGACAATATAATTTTTATAAAATTATAAACAAAGGATATAATTTTACATCTAGCGAATTTAGCGAAGGTGAGGTTGAGTTACCATGGACTTTATCTTATAGGCCAGGAAGAGATGAAATTAATTCTCAAGTTCCTGTTATAAGAGGAAACAGAAGAAGAAAACTTACAAGCGATTATTCTTCTCATTTTAATTCTGCTTTAGCAGAACATTCTCCGTCTAATACTGGAAGTATAGAAGAATATTCGACTGGAGTATTTTTAACTGCACTTGGGACAGCTCATGGTTTTATATTAATGTTTGTTTCTGCTGAAGGTATTTTTATACCGCCTGGAGATGGTGGTATAGAGTTACATCTTCCAGGAGGGCCTAGCGAAGATAGTAATTTTGGGATAGAGAGTCTAATGGGAGATAATTGGGATTTATTTAGTTCTTATAAAGGATTAAAACCTATATCATCTTGTTTTACTAGACACGATAACTATTTAATTGCTATTGTAGAAGGAGCAGATATGTCAGATCGTTATTTAATGATTTATGATGTAAGTAATATTAACTTTGGAGATAAGTCTGAAAGCGCAGTTCCAAATATATTAGCCAATTCTATAGTAATCCCTAATCCATTATCTTCAATTTTAACTAAAGTAGAATTAGATAATTATGATAACATTTTTATTTTTGGAGAAGACGGAGAAAATGAATACTTTAAAATACCTAGTGCTGATTACAGTTTTAATATTCGTTCAGCAGTGTCTCAGCCTGAAATTTCTGATGTTCTTGGAGCTGGAAAAACATTAACTCCTTCTTTAACAAATAGTTCTTCTATATATACACATATAAAACATAATTTGTATGCTAATAGTGAAGGCCTAACCACAGGAGCTCTAACATTAGGAGAATCTTTTTTAACTAAAGGATATGGTTTAGATATTTATAATAATAATTATCCTGTAGTTTATAATTTAAAAGATAATAAGTTAGTTGAAAATACAGATATAGTTTTAGAAGATCTGTATATATATCCTAAGCATCCATATTCAGGAGTAATGAATTTATATAACTCTGAAGTTCCAACTCTTTATGATAGTAATGGAAATTTACTTTTATTTGCAGCTCTTAATCTTGAAAACAAAATAGAAGGTTCAGGAAATGCTTTAAAAGAAGGTATTGTGTCTAGAGCTGGAAACTTTCTTTTTAACGAAGAATTTACTGGGGCAATAGGAGGTAGACAGATTACAAATGGATTTTTAAATTATAGTAAAGGGCCTCATGCCTATGGTTCTAATGACGCTTTATTAACACAAACAATAGATGGGTTATATTATAGAGGTGATAGATATGCTAGGTATTCATACCCTATACATCACTCATTTTTTATACCTGATGCAAGAGAAGCAGGTGTTGTATATTTCTTTACTGCAGATAATTGTCCACTAACTATTAATTTAGACAGTTTTATTAATGGTGGTATGTCAGGAAGAATACTAAAAATAAAATTTGACAGGAATTTAGAGCAAGATATTAATCCTTCAAATTTAACAGAAGGAGAGATTATAGGTGATGTAATATATTCTATGTGGCATAATTTATTATTTCCTGTAACTTCAAATTCTTATTTTAATACAAATGTAGTTCCTAGATCATTTAAACAAACTACTTATAATGCACACTCAGCTGGAAAGATGTATAAGTGGCCTATGGATCCCTACCATAACGATCCTGTTACAAAAACGTATGGAGACGCCCCTATAGATAATGCTAGAATAAATATTATTAATGATGTTAGAGGGCAGTGGTTAGTTTATATGAATAATCCTAACGCTAATGTAACTGTTTTAAATAGTTCTATAGGTTATGCTAAAATAGGGTTACACTGGGTAGATAATCAATTTACTACATCTCAAATAACTCATTGGGATAAAATTGTAAACCCTTTTCAAGGAAACACTGCATATCCGTATTCTACACACGATATGATGTTTAGTACAGCTGGTAGTGAATCAACTGCAGATGAAGATCAGAGATCTGACAGAGTGCCTCATTTATTAAATTTTAGTAAAAGCACTTTTATAGAATTATCTTCTGCACTTTCAGAAACTAATGGATGGAAAGACGAGTATAATTATGCTAGTGCAATAGATTATCAAATGATTGGAGGAAACTATAGTTTAGGTTTTTCTAGACCTAGCGGTTTTAGACAGCCTTTATTAAATGATATGACAATTTATAAACAGTCTGATCTAGAACATATAGCATTAAATTTTACGCATAATAAAATTGGAACTCCTTTAAGAGAGAGTTCTTTTAAAACATTTATATATGGAAATTTTGTTTGTATAGGTAGATTTGACAATGATCAAGGTAGTATAGTTATAGATCTTACTATACCTATTGAGAAAGTTATTTCAGAATATATATATTCAATGTCAGGTATTGGTAACGATAACAATAGTATTTATGACCCTACTAAAGACAATTATTATTTTGGAGACTCTGCGCCTTTTTCGGGTCAACCTTTTAATTCCGATGGCTCTTTTATAGGACGAATGTATAATTATAATATAGATTATTTAAAAGATAATTATGATGAGCTTTTAGGAGATCAAACTTATGAAGGGATTCCTTATAATATGTGGCCTGGCGACAAAGAAGACATTAAAGCACATTTAGAAAATTTAAAAGTTCTAAATGAAGTTAACTATTATCCTTTTACTATTAAGGACATGTGCTTTAGTACTGATGCTAGTGTTTTATATATTTTAATTTCTTATAACGGAGATATAGCTGATACGAATAACTTATTAGAAAATAATGGAGATGGACAAGCAGAACTAAATGAAGATTTTCAAAACCAAGGATTTGGAGATAGAATTTATAAAATAGGTATAAATAGAGATGAAAATAGTATTGCAAAAGATTACAATGTAAAAGAGGTTCAGCCTTTTGCTGGATATAGTACTGTACCCTCAGATTTTGATTTAGAATTTTATCAAGCAAATGCTGGTAAAGCAATGCCTTATCATAATTTTACTAGCAGATCTCCACATCAAGACATAACTAAATTGTACAGAGGTGATGATGGCTTTATATATCTGGGTATAAGTTCTAGAGAACAGAAAGATCACTACGAGGTAACTAGAGGAAGAATTTTAGCTCAAAATAATTATTCAAGTTCTCAATATGCTTTATATATAAATAAAACAATTGACGGAAATACTCAGAATAATTCATTTTCTAGTACTTCACAAGATTCTCAGTTTTCTTTTGCTGGTTTAAATACAGGACAAAGAGTTAGAGAAGATCACTTTACTTATATAAATACAGTAGTAGATGAATCTCAAATGGTGTTTACTCAATCAGCTTGTTTAAATCCAGCTGCTTGTAACTACGAGCCAACTAGTGAGCAATGGGATTTTGCATCACAAACAATGATAACAGTACCTAATGAATGGTGTGTTGGTAGTAATGGTGTTCTTGGTAATTGTTGTAATTTACCAGTAGGTGATTGTCCTTGTGATGGTATTTGGCCATTATATCCTGATGGTCCTTGTGGAAACGAACATGGGGCATGTAGTAGTAATTCTACTCATTGGGATGAATATGAGCAATCGTATGGGTTTTATAATACTGCAGAAAACTGGATTCTTGATAATTTAAGTTATCTAGAACAGAATGTGCCTGACTGTGTAATGTGTTCAGACCCTACTGCTCTTAACTGGGAAACACAAGGAGGACTTCCATCTTGGTCGCATGCTTTTGATTCTACAAATCCTACAGTATGTAATTATCCTGGCTGTGGAGGTAATGCAAATATACCAGCATGTGATTATAATCCACAATCTAATAGCAGTCTTTGTACTTACCCTACTTTAGGATTTATTGCTAACTTAACTCAGATAAATCCAAATTCTACTAGTTGTACTGGTGCATCAGTAACTAATACTTCTAATTGGCAACAATATGTATCTTCTAATTTAGTACACCCAAATGAAAGTGGTGGCGGACATGAAACATTTTTACATTGCGAATGCAGTGGAAATGGTGGTCTTGTTCCTCTACCAGGTTGGTGTGGCTCTTGTGGTACGGCAAATTCAACGACTCCTAATAATTATCCAAATGGCGCACAGTATTATAATATACACGGTGACGATATAGGAACTCCAAACACACAATGTGGTACTTTTACTTTTGGACAACATTACTCAAATAATACTATTCAGCCAGAAGGCCCTTACTGTAATTGTGCAGGGAACCCAAAACTTATGACCGCTAATCAAGTTAATGATTACTTTATGAGTATTGGTAGTAATATACCTGGAGGACTATTGTACTGGTTCCAAACTGCACAATCAAATAATAACAATCTTTATTTTTGTAGTTGTGATGGTAAAACTCCTTTAGACATGGGTAACCCAGCAAATATTGCATGTCAATGTGATAATGACACATTTTTAAGTGCTGTACCTTACCAATCATATAATGGTGCTAACCAGGTATGTAATTGTAAAGGAGAAACAGCGTGGCAAATTGCGGGTGCTCAACAATCTAGCCTGTATCTTTGTGATTGTGAT
>Ga0209337_1001891_pt1 | contig 15541 bp, 26 predicted proteins | sample LinPmetageLP53_FD_184044 | JGI IMG/M metagenome (GOLD analysis project Ga0209337, IMG submission 184044) | Marine viral communities from the Pacific Ocean - LP-53 (SPAdes) (version 2) | ecosystem: Environmental > Aquatic > Marine > Oceanic | place: Pacific Ocean | collected 2010-02-08
ATCAAACGCTGTTCGCGTTAACTCGAACCTCTGGAATCGTTTCTTCTACTGCAGCTGGGCTAAACTCATCAGGGTCGTATACAATATCATCAGTGCACATGTCCGGACCATCCGTAAGTGCATCTTTCTTAATAGCATTCTCTTCATTACTCGTATTTTTCCTTATTTCTTCACTTGGAAGAGTTTTTAATTTAATGTCAAATATTACGTCTTCCTTTTTATACCCCATAAGATTTAAATACGTTATTGTTACCTGTAGCCCCAAAATAAGTGGTACATTTATCCCTGGTTTTATAGTCCACCATCCACCCGTGTACTCTTTACAATTTTTAGGTGTTGCTTTCGGTCTAATGGATAACACACCTTTTTTGGATAACACACCTTTTTCGATTTTAAACTCATAAGAATCATCAAATTCTTTTTCGAACATACTTTTCATTTTACTATTTTTTTCTAAACCATTCCAGTAGTTATTAAGAAAACTTTCACCTAAATAGTTTTCAATACCTATAGTAATTCCGTCTTTATCCTTTTTTTGTACATACACACACCTTTTTTTATCTTCACCGTATAAACATCCTATATCTTTATTTCGTTCATATATGTCCACAGTACCCGTTTCATCTAGATCTATAGATGGGTCAGATGAGTATCCTATTACCTCAACCCTTTCACCAATAGGGATACCAAGGTCTGTACACCACGCTTTTTGTATTTTTAAAGAGAGTTTCTTCTTCTGTTCGGATATTTCACTTTTAATACCCTGGTTTTCAAAATCGTCACAAGGATAAACGGTGTTTTGAATATAAGTTTCTGTTGTTGGAAGATCTGGTATATATATACCACTGTCTGTTATTTTTACAGTGGTTTTATCTTCTTCTTCTTCTTCTTCTTCTTCTTCTTCTTTTGTATTACTCTTCTTCTTATCGTCTTTTTTATCATCGTCTTTTTTATAAACAACCGAAAATATTATAGCTGATATTATTAATATGACTAAAAATAATATGATATATTGTTGTCTATTCATTATTTATACTTATTAATAATATTTTATTTTTATAACGTTAAATAAAAAAAACTAATTAATTAAAGTACCCTGATATAAACCGGTCGCTCGGTTCTTAGTATAGATAAACCTACACGTAATATATTTTTAACTAAACGCGATTTTACCAGTATCGTTGTATGATCTATATACTTTTTTGAATTGTTTCTGTGTTTGTTTAGAACATTTTTAATTGAAAGTATTCGCGTTAACGATACATTTTTACACGACGTTGTATCTAGTAAAATATAAACGTTTTTGTTTCGGGACCATACGTCATAAAAAAAGGAATCCATGTCATTTGATGTTGTGGTATCCGTTATTTTGAACTTGAAGGTTTCTTTCATTATTTTAGTCTATTATGTAATCATTAAGTATATTGTTTATTTGTTTCGTACCCTAAAAGTAACAGGTACTGAGGGGTGATAAGTAATAAGTTTACGATACTGTTCGTTAACCCGTCATATAAACCCGTTTGGTGTATAGTATTTGATATAAAGTAAAAGTACAAGGATAAAACGTAATGTATTTTATTTATACTATACAAACCGATCGTAGACGCAAATATTCCTATATACCCAAGTGTGTCTATCTTCATTCGATCGTCATAATTTTTTAACGGTTCACATTTACGTATAACTGATACGGAAAGTGCATGAAACAATATATTCAAAAAACTTATTTTACGTTCCCATGAATAAAAAAGTATAGATAAACCGACATGTAAAAAACTTTTATATTTTTTGTATATTATTTCACTTTTATACATATTCTCACTATACGCGTTGTTAACATGGTACAAAATTTTAAAAGGACAGTGTATCATAAACGAGAGAGAAATGTAACTCATTGGGAACAATGATGAAACTAAAACAGGGAAAAGGGACGTTGTTGCTGATAATAACTCTATACCACGTGTATAAAACATTCTATATTATATACACGTCGTATCTTTAAATATATGATACTAATATATGTGGACGTTGTTGTGTACACCAATAGCTGCCCCTATTAGCAAGGTTTCAGAACAAAGAATTCTAACTGCAAAGGATTGTCGTGTAGTAAATATAACACCGACGGAAAATGAAAAACAATACGTAATCGAAATTGTTGAAGATGTACCTTCTGTTTTTATTTACAATAAATAATTCTACGTAGATGGTTAATATGCATCTCTCTAACAAGTTGTGGGTTTCTATAAAACCAAACTTTATCAAATCGTTCTTCGGCTAAGAGTGGGAATACGAAATCGCTCGGTAACCCAAAAAGTAAACGTATAACCGATTTACCCGGATCTCTTATATCGCGGTAGTACTTCAAATGTCTATTTTTAGCTTCTCGTTTTATCTTGTTACACGATTGACACAAGGCTTGAAAATCAGAAACCTGTAACTGGTCTAGAGGAATAACATAATCATCGTCTATATGATCGCACTCAATGTCACGTTCATCGTCGCATATGAGACACCGTGCTCCTTTATAACACACACGTTCGCGTATCCACTCGGGAATGTATCTGGAGTTTGAAGATGTACGACCCCAAATAAATAAACCAAGTACTTCCGTATTTTCTGGTTTTTTTAAATGTACAAATGAACTCTCTACGTTTTCAAATTTCGTTTCATCTTCGAATATCGTGTTTTTATGTTTAGGTTTACGTTTGGTAGTGTAGACGACTGTAAATCTATAATTTTTTTCAAATGTATGTCGCCAACTACCACCATTATTTGTTATATCGACAAGATCTAACTCAACAAGGCGATCGAAGTGAATGAACGGTTTTGTAAACGCAAGCGTTTCAACGATAACTTTAGCAATAACTTCTCGGTATCCCATTGTATATTGTTAATTGAGTATTTGTTTAAGTAGGGTTAACTTGGGTTATAATTTTATCGTAATATTCTTTTGAAAGTTCACATCCGGAAAACTTACGTTCGGTATTTGTACACGCCATAGCTGTTGTTCCACCACCAAGAAACGTATCTACGACGATATCATCTTTATTTGAGTGTTTCTCTATGAGTGATTGAAACAAACCAACGTTTTTTTGTGTCGGGTGGAACCTATTCTTACCACCTTGGATTGGAAATTTGTATATACCGTTATCGTATTTACTATTAAACGTCGGTTTACCTTTCTTAACACCGAGCAAAGCTATTTCACGACAATTTGTCAAGTAATTTGTACCCGAGTTTATAGGTTGTGGATTTGTTTTAATCCATTCTATGAACCGAATTTGTTTAAACTTATATTTTTCCATAATTTCTTTGAGATATGATATTTTCCATACATCAAAGAATATTATACACGTACCACCGTCGCGAAGTTTTTGGTAAAACAGTTTTATAAACTCATCGAGTGTATCCATTGTAAAGTTTTCGTCCCATTCACCGTAATTTGTCTTAACGCTATACTTGGTACCGTATATTGTACCGTATTTCATATAATTTTCCTTAGCATTCGGTGTTGTTTTAGCAGCACTGTTTTCTTCCACGTATTTTAACCAGTCAGACTCGGTTTTCTCGAGATTTTTTCCCGATTCTATAGCGTCGTGTAACGCGTTCATACCCGTTTCGTGTGAAATAATATACGGTGGATCCGTAAGTATGAGGTCGACAGACCCATTATCAATTCGTTTTAAAAAATCACGACCTTCACAGTTCTCGATATTCATATAACTTAGTTAAAAGTGAAGCTTTTAACTATCTTATAAATGATACGTGGCTATGCCGAACACGTATACAAAGTACTTGGTCCCGGTTATAGCGAGCGCGTGTATCACAATGCGATGGAAGTTGTCTTGCGGAAAAATGGGGTACACTACGAAACGGAGAGAATAGTTCCTATTGTATTTGAAGGACATACTATAGGGAATCTTCGCGCCGATTTAATTTTAAATAACAAAACCGTGGTCGAACTCAAATCGGTTAAGACCATGAATGATGTCATGGTCACACAGGCACAAAACTATCTACGTTTGACGGGGTTCACAGAAGGGTACCTTATTAATTTTCCTACATCACTTAACGTCGATTTGGAGGTTAGGTACATTACTTTAAATTAAGTTTCAAATAAAATATATACCCAAGGTAAATGATACCTCTTGAACAAAAAAAAGAAAAATATATTGCTCAAAGTAAATCACGTATTTTAAGAAAGGCGGTCATTTACAGAATTTTTATATTTTTTTTAACATTATTTGTCACGTATTTATTCTTAAAAGATACGAATCAAACTCTCAAATATACCATTATAATGGAAATTATAACGTTTACTTTTTATTACTTGTATGAATTAGGATGGAATTTGGTACCAATTAGCACTTAATTTTCCTATGTCACTTAACGTCGATTTGGAAGTTATATACATTACTTTAAATTAGGTTTCTTTTGCGACGATTATATAAATTTCTCCATAATATAAAATTAATATTAGTACCTCCTTTATTAGAGTGAAAAAACAATGCACCTTTTCTGTACACACTGCTTAACTGTGTAAGCGTTTTTGCATTTTTGAGTTGTTGTTCTAATAAATTTTGTTTTGAATCTTTCTCTTTCTTAACAAGAGCTTCTCTTATTCTTCTGTTTTTATTCTTTTTCCTTTGTGCTTCTAATTTTTTATTTTCTTCTTGAATACTCGTTGTCATTAATATAACGTATATTATTTATCGGGTTCGGTATCTTGTTCCATCTGGTTCATGTAATACATGAACGGTATCATTTGGTATATTTTTTTCCATTCACTTTTGGATTCTTCGTAATACGATTTGGGATCTTTAAGACCTTCGTTTATAATTTCGTTTATCTTTTCTGTATAGAACCTGATTTCCTCTAAACAGAAATTGTAATAAGGATCGTTCATTACCTACTTTAAAACCCGTTTCTTTAAATATTTAATCTACTTTTTAGTCTTTGTTTTTTTAACTTTTTTAGGCGTTAGTTTTTTAACTTTTTTAGGCGTTGGTTTTAGATTTTTTATAAAACTGTTAACCATACGTGTTATATTTTCTCTGATAGCCATACGTCTTTTGTAATTTTCTTGTGCAACTTTTGTAACTGAAATATTATTTGATTTTACTATACTCATTTATGTATACTATTATTTTTATATGGTCGCTATATATTCCCATTGTAGAGTTTTACATATCTTATTCCATATAAGATCCTGATGATACAACTTTTCTTTTGATTTGAGTAGAGGGAAATATTTAAGGTACTTATCTTCGCTTAGAAGTTCACAGAATTTGTATAATACATATGAGTAACTCAAAAAGTTTTTACGTTCGCTCGGACAATTATCGTCGAAAGGTTTTTGTATATCTTTGAACATAATACGTAATCGCTCTTCGAGTTCCTGTGGCATTTTTGGTGGTGATATACCACTAAGTATATTTGTAATATACGGAACGTGTTCATAATATTTGTTAAGTTTCAATTTTTTTAACAAACTTCTAACTCGTGCATGTGTTATTTCTTCTACCTTTTTAATTTTAATTTTCTTCAATTCATTTTTTAATTGATCTATAACTTCTAAAGGTATATTAGTAGTTTCTTGTGCTTGAAACTGTGATAACCATTCGTTAAAATGATTTTCACGTTTATACGAATAATTCACTATCTTTTCCGAAGTTTCCTGTTCTTCTCGGTAAGTTAATTCTTCACTGATTAGAGTCGATATTATCAAACCACAACTTTCACAGACAAGATCACCTGTATTTGTAAAATGGTATAAAATACTATCAATACAGTTTGGACATTTTTCAGGATTTTTGGTTAAGGGTCGGTCTACATTTATATTTTCGACTTCGACAAGATAGTCCGTAAATATATCCTTTCTTTGTAAACCGGTAGTTTCTTTACAGTTGAAAATATTATCAGTTGATACATCCTTTTCGATAGTATCTGTATACTGATTCATGTAAGGTAAACATTTCATTATGTAATTAGACATATCAGTTTCATATTTACATTTATTATCAGGGTCATCTTCTATTTTATTTTTCCACGTTTCAAGCTTGTTGTTATATCGGCTTAAAAAATTACCTTCCATATAATAACTAATTATAATGTTTCTTAAACTTTTAAGTGACGTTATAATTTGGGTGTATGATAGAATTAAATACGTAGTATCTAAACCAGATTATAAAATAATTGATCAGTCCATAGAGTATACAATTGATAACAATATAATACCAGAAGAACTCGGTGATTTTTGGGAAGATGAATGCGATGAATGGGATGGAGAAACTGAGAATTTTTATAAAAATTTAAACGGTATAGATTATAATAATTCTATAGTTCCAAATAATGTAACTCACATTATTTTACGTATTAAATATTGGTATAACGATAAAATGTACAAATACTTGGTAAATGATTTGGTACACAAATGGCCACCTGAAAATATACCAGGTGTTATATTTAACATACCAATCGTAAATGCAATTTTGCTCGATTCGGATGATAAACCAGTAAAGGATTTACTTAATAAAATAAAAAGATACGCGGGTCCCAGATGTAATTTTCACGGTCAAAAGGTAAAGATAAGTGATATGTTATATTACGATGATGAGACACTTGAATTAGAATACCCTAGTATTAAGATAAAAAATGCTATAGGTATGGTTAAGAAGGTAAGTACCGTTGACGGTTATATTACAGATCTTCGGATACCTTAGTTGCTAGATAAAAATTTAATTCGCCTAAATTAGCAACGTTATATTTTAGTATAAGAAACCTATTTTGGTCCTCTTGCATTATTTGTACATTTGCGCACATACTTGTAGCTTTAGTAAATATGTTCATGTATCTAAGTGAATACGTACCAGATATTTTCGGACTTTCATCGTTACATTCTATATTAGTTTCCTGGTTTGCAAAGTCACCCGAACAATAAAGTTTTAGTTTATTACCCTCCCTTGTTATTTCTATATCATTACCAATATTATACATATCTCTACATATTCTTTGGAAATCTGCGGATAACATAGGAGTTATAGTTGTCATTTTCATTTTAGGTACTTCAATTTGATTTTCGTTTATATCTAATAACTTTAGATCAAACTTTGTAGATGTCTTTTTAATTTCGCTAAATATTTCTATATTCATATATTCTTTCGTGTTTATATTGATAATAAGAACATCACTATTTGATATAGATTTGAGAAGTTTAAACGTATTTGAAACATTTATACCCGCGATTATTTCATATTCACAATTATACTCTTCGAAGTTATCTGATGCTAGATACATATCTACAAGTGATGTTCTTGCTGTATCTAAAGTTACTATATACATTCCATCTGGTTTAAAATATATGTTAACATCGTTTAATATATCCTTAAGAACTTCAAAAGTTGATTTTATAGCTGAAGCCTGTACTGTAGCTAACTTCATTTTTAATAAATCGTATTAATTCTTTAATTATTTTTTACTTTGTGCATTATATGCATCATTTACACTTCTACTTATTTTTTCTTCGAGTTCAGATGTCATTGGAGGTTGTAAAGAAACGCCGTAACTATCTATACCAAACATATCATCTGTACTTTCACCTTCTAAAGTTGTCATAGCACAGGTTCCAAAACCTGCCATTTCTAATTCCTTAACTGGTAAAAGAGACTCGAGCCAGTTTTTTATTTCATTACCAACAAGTAGTTTTCCATTTTTTGTAAGCAGTGTAGGTACTCTACTGATTTTACTTTTGAATTGAGGAGGTATTCCCAATTTATTAATATTATGATAACTAACAATTTGTTTTAAATTCTCATTTTTTTGAATATAATCAATTATATCTAAACTATGATTACATTGAGGACTGTATATTAAAAGAGACATTTTAAAGTAATAACTTATAATAATTTCGCAATAATTTCACAATTAAAATAAAATAAAATTTAATAATAAGATGAACAATATAATTATAATACTGTTGATAGTATTTGTGATATATTCACTAACCAGGACAGAGAAGTTCACTAACACACCACCTGACGAATTAAATGATGAAGATATAGACTTATCCGGATACGAAGAAAGTGATTTATCTATTTCACACGATCTTATACAGGAAATTATACTAAGAACAAATGAACAAATTTCAAAGAGAACTGGTTTATGTACATACATAATAGAAACTATAAAAGCCGAAATATACGAAAACAAAGATACCGAAAACCCTGGTAAAATTTGTAAGTGTATGTTTATGGTAGTCAAGTACGGAAAAGATGGTTTTGATTTCGGATTTGCTGTTTCTGCTGTTATACGTATTATAAATATGGGACCGCGGTATGATATTAATGAACTAGAGGATCAAAATGATGTAGAAATGGAGAAGGATTTAATTAAAGTTATAGAAAAAATGGAAAATAAAACACTAAGAACAGGACTAACAGAATATGAAGACGCTCGTTTAAGAAAATTCAAGAGGAAATATAACCAGTTCAAAAATATGAAAAAGGAATTAGTTAACGAAAAACCATCGGTCGTTATATTAAGTTTACAGACACAACCTATTCATATAAAGAAACCTGATAATGAAGGTATTTTTACTAATAATATACCACCAAGAGAGTTTGAAGATTATTCACTCATAAGAGAAAGTGAAATATCTTATATAAAAAACAATACTAATTTACTTGTTGAAAAGGAAATACAAAATTATCAAGATGCGTACGGTAAACCTAAAAATGTTCCAATAGTAAATTAGATGATCACTATAGATGAAATATCTAAGATAGCTGATAAACGTAAACGACTAAAAAAGGAGACGTATGTAAAATTATATGAACAGATATCTAAAAAAATACGCCAATCCGTAGAACTCGGTAATAAATATGTATTCGTTCAAATACCATCGTTTGTTATGGGGTATCCACATTTCGACAGGCGAAAAGCTACTGATTATTTAATAAGACAATTTAAAATTAGCGGATTTATGGTTCAAGTTATAGGTGAATTTGAAATATGTATATCTTGGCGTGCTAAAAAAGTCGAAAAACATACCGAGGAAAAACCAGAAGAAGATTTTGACGATTTTCCAACACTCGTGAACTTGAAAAAGACTGCAAATAAATACAGGGGGGCGCGATAATAACGTCTCATAAAAAAACCCACTTTATCATAAATGGATAACCTTAACATATTAGTTGAAGCTAAAAGAGAATATCTCGGTCAACTTTGTTTATTGATGTGTCCAGTTATGATCGAGACTTTTGATGAAATGTATGAAGAAGCATACAAACTCTCTAAAGGAAGAAAAGTACTTATTATGTACCAAAAACTTTTAAAGGAAGTTCCTAACTGGAGTGATGCAATGTCTAAACAACACTCTGATAATATAGCGAATAGGTGTGCGTGGTTTAACGATTTATTAGCGGCCGTTTTCGTGAGTTGTGTCAAAATATTATCAGCTGTTCGTTTGAGTAAAGATAATAAAAAAATTTCCCTTAAACTTCCAACCAATGAAGTTTTTATACAAATGTGTCATAATAAAGTCGCAGAATCTTTGTATAACGATCCTTATCTATACCACGAAACACAAAATGAATATGCTAGAAACGATAAATTATTCGAAAGATTTTCTATATGTGTTGAAAATGCGGTAAAAGAACTCATACCTGTTCAGCAAATATTACAAACCTATATGTCACAGTCTCAAGAAGGTCAAGACCTTGATTTAGGAGACGCGGAGATAACTGATTCGGAAGACCCAGAGCTTATAGAAGAAGGTGGTGAAGAAGTTTCACAAGACCCATTTAATCCGGAATTAAACGAAGAACCTTCTATGGGGGGGGAACCTTCTATGGGCGAAGAACCTTCTATGGAGGGAGAACCTTCTATGGAGGGAGAACCTTCTATGGAGGGAGAACCTTCTATGGGAGAAGAACCTTATATGAGAGGAGAACCTACAAACTCTTTCATGAACAACGAATTCAAAACTATAAATACGGCTCCTCAGGCACGACAGAGTATGGATAACGAACATGGCGAATCTGACGATGTATTTTTTCCAGACGCTGCCGAATCTCGTCAAAAAAACATCATGTATAAATAAATGGAGTTTGAAGATTATTTAAGAGATCCAGCTTGGGCGGGTTTAATTGCTGGATGTATAACTGCAGGCTATATACACTTTAAGTCCAAACTTAACAATGAAGGTAAAATCGAGTTGAGCTCGTACACAAAACCATCCGCACTTGTTGCAATTTTAGTATTTATTATCGTTTCAAACGGTTTGGGTAAGAAAGAAAGTATTAGTTCAGAACCGTTTTAGTGTGTAAACTTAAAGATATTATTAGTATTATGTATATAATATACAACAATGACATCAGTTTCCGCATTTAATGAAATGATGGGTCAATTTCTTACTGAATTACACAGGACATTCCCAGAGGAAAAGGGATTAAAAAAGTGTTTATCTGCATTTGATTTAATGAAAGAAACTAACCCGAGATTAGTAGTAGACGGTTTCATGTCCGGTGTAACACCATATGCAGAAAAAATTTCAAAGAAAGACGATTCTTTTTTCATAAAAGAGTCTAAGAATTTAGATTTCATGAAAGGTGTTAATTTAGAAAAACATTGGGGGACGTGTTCAGAGAATACAAAAACCGCTATCTGGCAGTATGTACAAACGCTTTACATGCTAGGTACGACAATTAAATCAATTCCAGAAGACACGTTATCCATGATTGAAAGTGTGGCAAAAGAGTGCGCCGATAAAATGGGTTCGGAAGGTGAAGGTGGTTTAGACGAAGCCGCTCTTATGAAAACCATGCAGGGCATGTTAGGTGGCATGTTAGGTGGTAAAAAATAAACTCACTATATATAAATGACTTCTTGGTTTGAAGATCCAAAACAACTCATTCGAACAGATAAAGTATTAGAATTCTGGCCTTCACAAACACTTACTCCAGAAGAACGTGTTAATGCCACTGCGAGATTTATTATTTATGCAACCTGTATTATATATCTTATAAACCGTGATATACGTATATTTGTATTAGGAGGAACTGCATTAGGTGTTTTATATATAATGGAAAAATCCGATATGATAAAATTAGGATTAGCTAAAACAGCACACGAAAGTCCAAAAAGACCATGTACCTTACCCACACAAGATAACCCAATGGGTAATGTTTTGATGACAGATTTTGTTGATAGACCGGACAGACCAAGTGCTTGTTATTATCCAACGGTGAAAAAATCGTACGACCATTACGCTACAAAAGGTATAGAATATGGACCATCTAGATCTAGGTCATCTTTACCAGAATACCAAAGAAATGCATGTTCTAGACAATTTGTAAGTACAGCCAATTCTTCTCTAGGAAATGATCCATATTACCAATTTATACACGGTGAACAGGGACAAAAAACTTGTAGACAAGACCCACGCTTATGTGATCCAAACGCGAGAGGTGTTCAACTCGAAGCTTTTGCGGGGTTAGATCCAAATGGGGATAAGAGAAGTGGTATGCATAGAGGTTCAGGATTAGCAGCTGGTCATTCTTCATAATTTCATATTTTAAATATATTTAGTCGATACTCGATTTTCTTAAACAAAATGTTTTGTAATAGTAAATGGCGTACCAACTCCAACCAGGAATCAAATTAGTCACTGATAATGCTGTACCAACAGTTTGTGCAAACGAAGAAGTTTTTATGTATCCTCAGCCCACTTCATTAAACTACGTTTCATCGAGGCCAAATACTATGTTATACGGTACTGCGCCGTATATGGCGGGTAAAGGATCTCCAGCTGAATATATTGAAACGAGTGACATGCTTCGTCCACAATCTACCTCCCGATTTAACAAAGTTTTAGCGAAAACATACGAACAAAATTTACACCCACTCCAAAATGTATCGTGTAAACTCCCACTCAGAACCCAAAGTTACGAACCATCCAGTACACGAGCCGAACTTCAAAATGGTTTGTTTCAGCAAAGATACCTTAATAAAAATGTCAGTAAGAAATAAGAATGGCTGATCCAATATCCATAATGGCTATAGCAGGACTTGTCTACGCTGGTCGTAAATTAAGTAAACCAACCGAAACATATATATCAGAAGGTGCTCCTATAGAACAGGATAGTGTACAGGAAAATTTAGAATTTAACGATAGAAATATCAATATAAATGATACATATTTAGGTGAAGCATCACCATTAGTCGAACAAACAATTTTTCATAAAAAAGAAGTTGGCTCCTTCGGTGACATTGCGTCAACACAAAGATCTTCTGGGGGTGAAGTTTTGGAAATGAGAGATAGGATCATGTATGACGGTGGTAGAATGAATAACTTATCACCAATAGAACGTCAGAATGTTGGACCAGGTTTGGGTATTGATCCAAATGTTCCATCAGTTGGTGGTCATCAACAACTTTTCCGTGTGAATCCTGTAAATGTAGGTGCTTATAAATTAACTACTTTACCAGGGAGAAGTGGTCCCGCATTTGATGGTAAAGGTGGTCGTCGAGGAATTGCCGGTGAACTTGCTAATAATAGACCGGAAAAAACTTCATTTTTACCAGAACGTCTTCCAAACGTTGGCGGACGTTCTCAAGGATTCTCGGGCTTGACCCCAAGAAGTGAACACGAAAAAACTAAAAGAACAACAAATCGTTCTGAAACCGGACTTAGAACTGATACTCTTTCTACGGCCGCACCAAAGAGAACCGTTTCCGCTTTAACGCGTGCAGCAGAACCAACACGTAACAAGAAGGATGGTAATATAGAAGCGTATCAATATACAAATATGCCATCACCAAATATCAATAAATATTCACACGGGTACTTGAATTCTCCATCTTCAAAGATAGGTGAAAGTAGAGTTTACGGTGATGCTTATGCAGTCGAGGAACTTAATAAGTTTGGATTGAGACCAACAGATAAAAGAGGTAAAGCTGGTCGAATGGCGGGTGCTGGTCGAATGAATGTTCGCGCCGACCCACTAAACCAGGGTGGTATGTTAACAGGTGTTCGTTCAGACACGTCCCGTATCGATGGTCGAGTAAACTCTGCAAACGGTGCTTGGACACAAAATTATAGACATAACGATTATCACCAATTTAATGCATACAAAGGTAACGAAAATCCTAATTCTTCTCAGAGTGGTTTAGATATAGCTAAAAATCAACTTTCTAGAAACCCATTGTCACATAGTTTTTCTTAAACGTATAATAAAATAAGTAAATCACTCATTAAAATAATGCTCCTATATTTTAATGAGGGTACATACCTTAGACATAGATAGTGGAGAAAGAGATCCCGTTTCTTATTCAAATCCTGCAGACTATGTTGTTAAATTAAAAACACCTGTTTACGAAGTCACAAAAATTTCATTAATATCAGCACGTATTCATAACAGTCAGTTTCTCATACATTCTCGAAATAATCAAATGCAAGTGTTAACAAACGGTGGGAGTACTCAGACTGTAACTATACCCGTTGGAAACTATAGCGGTCAAGAACTTGCTGACGCTGTAAAAACTGCATGTACTGTTATAACTGGTGCTACTTTTAATAAAACCACAAATGCAATAACGTTTACATGTAACTCGGGTGATTTTACATTCAAATTCTATTCGGGTATAAATGGATATAATACAAACGTTACAGGGTATACTACACCACACGATATACTTGGTTTACCATCATCTGATATTTCATCGAGTAGTTCTTCGTTGACGACTGGTAGTATTAATTTACAGGGCGCAGACGCAATTATTGTAAAACTGAGTAGTGGATCCGATGAATTTAATAAGACTGTATTTTCGGATACACCTTTTTATACTGGACGAATACTCATGTGTGGAGACGTAATTAACTATTCTGGTGTAGACGATGCTGTCGAACATAATTTTGATAGTGGGGCACAAAAAACAATATCAAGTTTACGTGTTCAATTTTATTATAGTAGTAATAATCGGCTCATACCTTACGATTTTAGAAATGCGAATCATATACTAAAATTAGCAGTAACATGTTCTACAGATAAAATGGAAAATATACCTAGATCTAAACGTGGGGAGAGTTTACCTACACCTATGGAAATCCCCTATGAATTTAGAGAGGATGTACATAACTGGGATGCTTTTATACCTATATTTATGGTAGTCGCAGCAGGTTTATTTTTACTTTTAATTATAAAGAAACCAAAACGACCTGAACTTACTTAGTAACAGCGAACACTGGTTGTGCTGGCTTGTTAACCTTGGAGGACACTCTGGAAGTGATCATAAAGACAAAGATGGACAAGAGAGTTGTGAACAACGCGGTAAGTGTGTAGTTCATACCACCGTTCTTGTTAACCTTGATCACTTGGTTAACCAACCACCTGACCAAGTCAACCCAAGACAAGGCGGCGGCGAAGGAAAACCCAGCGACGATAGCGTTGAGAGATTGCGACTCGAGTTCCGATGCGACGAGTGTAATAGTTTCTTTGGCAGCAGACATTTTTTATACTATAAATGTAGATTTTATTCTGGGAGGAAATTTTCCTCGAATAAAATTTTCTTATATTTTTTCGTATTTTTAAAGTACCCTTTCATATTTTTAATAGGTTTTTCCTTAGAAGAAGAATACCCTGAGGATTCAGATTCGGTTTCAGATTCGGTTTCGGTTTCGGTTTCGGTTTCGGAATCAGAGTCTTTATCTGAACTATCATCGCAGTTTGATATTTTGAAATATCCAGTACCCTTGTCAAATCCTTCTAAATCAGATGTCTCCATTACTATCTATAGCATTTTTTAACATATGTTCTGTTGGGTTTTTCGGCACCCACGTACCCCAATTATCGTAGGCAATGTTCATTTTAACGAATTTGTATTCTCTACCAGAATACCTTTCGAATTCAATGTCTTCCTCGTCAACTACATCTAATTCTTCTTCTTCGCTATCCGATTCATCGTAAATTTCTGGGAAATATGAACCCGATTTTTTACCAACTTCATTCATGGCACAATATTTCATAGCGTATTCCATATCTTTACCGAGTATAGTATCACGACCACACGCTTTTGCGTATTCGGCCGCAAAAACTATAGCCTGTTCCATGACGGGTTGTATAACATCTATAGCTGTTTGTTGAAAATGTTCAACGAGTTGTGTTGTAGCGTCTTTTTCTTGTTGATTCATTGTATTAAAATAAAGTTTGAGCAATACCGTTCTCCACTCGGAGTATATTATAACTATGCGCCAAAACTCTAAGTTCTCTATCTGCGGAATTATGATGATTAGTTTTTAAAGTTATGTTTTGGTCTTTAACCATACTGAAATTTTTCTGTCCTGTTGGGTACCATCGTTCAGGTTCGAGTGCAAAACTATAAGAATAATACCTCCTAAAAAGTTGTGTCCGTGAATGATGTATACCACTTTGTACAGCGCGTAAATTTATAACATCACCCGTTTCTTCATTTAAAATTTCTGAATCATCTAGAGACATTTTTAATGATTTGAGGTGTTCGTAGTTAACGTATGTATTATCATCAG
>Ga0209337_1001892_pt1 | contig 15540 bp, 8 predicted proteins | sample LinPmetageLP53_FD_184044 | JGI IMG/M metagenome (GOLD analysis project Ga0209337, IMG submission 184044) | Marine viral communities from the Pacific Ocean - LP-53 (SPAdes) (version 2) | ecosystem: Environmental > Aquatic > Marine > Oceanic | place: Pacific Ocean | collected 2010-02-08
GTACCGCTTCTGAGCTAACTAATATTAAAATTGGTATGTTAGTTTCTCATGATAACTTTCCCCTAGGAACTAAAGTAACAAACGTTTTTGATACAACTATTGTTGTTTCAAATATTCCAGATAATACAGTTGCTATAACTGGAGCTGAAATTACTTTTATATCTACAGATTTACAAGATTCAACTACTTGGTCAAGCTATAAATCTACTACACCATCAGAAAATAACAACGACGACTACGAAGACGATACGTATTGGCCTGCAAATGGAGAAAGATATGGTTTAGATCCTCAACATGCTCAAGCTAACGGATCTTTTTATATAGATTGTGTTTCTGGAAAAATACATTTTAGCTCTAATATTTCTGGAAAAACTGTGATCTTAGATTATATAAGTGATAGTCTTGGAACTGACGCGGAGATGCAAGTACATAAATTTGCAGAAGACGCTATGTATAAATATATAGCACACGCTATTTTATCTACATCTTCTTATGGCCAACAGTTAGTGCCTAGATTAATAAAAGAAAAATTTGCAGCAATAAGAAAAGCAAAATTAAGATTGTCTAATATTAAATTAGAAGAACTTACTCAAATTTTAAGAGGTAAATCAAAACAAATAAAACACTAGTATATGCCAGAAATGAAGCGTAACTTTACCGGTGGTAGAATGAATAAAGATCTTGATGAAAGATTTATTAAAAGTGGTGACTATAGAAGTGCAACAAATGTGCAGGTATCAACTTCTGATGAAGATAACGTTGGTACTGTTGAAAATATATTAGGTAATAATCCTGGTTGCACATATTTTGGCGGTGATGTTAATCCAATTGGTCAATTATCTAAAACCGTAGGATCTGTATCCGACGAAAAAAATGACTCTTTATATTGGTTAGTTAGTGGCTCTAAAGTATCTGACACATTACCAAATGGAAATCCAATTGATCCGTCATTACAACCTTACTTTTATAGTCATATTCCTTTGCCACCAGATGATCCAAACGCAAGCCCTTTAACTTACACATCAAGATTGTTTAAAGATTTTATCATGCGTACAAATGCTTTAAGCATGAGGGGATGTGAACCTGTTTTTGTTGATACATATAGAGTAGTAACATATAATAGTGAGCAAGGTGTTAATAATAGTATAAGTTTATATGATCCTAGTATCATAACAAACCTTTCTGTTGGCATGGAAATTAACGGTTGGAATAGCTCGGGAAGCCAAGAGTGGAGCACAATAGTAACAGGCGTAGGAAATTTACAAACAATACCTTTATATTACGAGTCTGGTGTAGATCATTTTAATACAACTACTCCATCTCTTATAACTAGATTTAGCGATGCGAATGTGTTTGGCTTGGGTTATGGTTTTGGCTGGGGCTGTACAGATCCTGCATTTGATAATTATAATCCAAATACACCTAACGACGATGGTTCATGTGCTAACACAACATCTACTAGTTCTTCCAACATTTAAAATAAAATAAAATGGCAAACATTTACATTAGAACTTTTGATTCAGCAGCCACTCCTGGTGTTTATGATAAAATTGGAACTGCTCAAGGAGCTGATACTACCTTGCAAAACGGTCCTTACCCTGACAATAGCATAGGCGAATATCAATTTTTTTATAATTATCCTGGAAGTGGAGGTAATATAGGTGGTGGTTTTGGCAGTGGTGTAATTACTGAGCCTGTAGTCGGTAGTACTATTAGAATATATAATCAAGCTGGAGAAGAACCAGTTAGATTTACTATAAATCCTGGAATAGTTACAAATTTTCAACAAGTAGAATTATTTCCAGATATAACAAATTCTGGAACTGCTGGCGGTATGCTAGTGTGGCTAGTAACAGTTAAATTGAATCAAGGTAATTCGGTAGTTATAAATTCAAATTTTTTATATCCAAATGCTTTAGATGCAGGTGTTGGAGGTGTAGCAGCGGGTGGTGGAGAAATGTTCACTTATGCTGCTATTGATAAAATTGAAATACAGCCACCAGCAATTAATTTTCCTTATTATAGCAATACTATAGTCATAGATTCAATTTCTACATCATGGCTAGATGAAGTTTATGCTTCACTATGGAGCGGTCCAAATCAAACAAATCCAATAATAGATCCATTGACAGGAAGTCAAGTACAAGTATGTATAGATCCTGGTGCCGGAGCTGGAATATTTTGGCCTGTAAGTCAAGGTGATTTTAAATGTATTGATCCAAGTACAGTTTATGATCCTAATGGAGATCCTGCTTTATGGCCGTTTGGAACACAAGACTGGTATTACGCTAATGATTTAACTCAACTTGCAGAATGGCCACAAGGAGTATTTCCTAGCTTTTTCTCTATGCAAACTGGTTTAGTAGCTGGAAGTCAAAATGACGGTCCAGTGCAGCAATCAAGTTTACCACTTACCTTTTCTATTGCTCCAAATCTTAACTTATTTCAAGTTTTTCTTCAAACTCCTCAAGATTTATCGTTAGCTCATACTTTAGAATTTAAGACTGATGGTGTTTTAAAATTTGATATAAACAGACTAGTTACAGGTATAAACATTGTTGATGACATGTTATTTTGGACTGATAATTTTACAGAGCCAAAAAAAGTAAATATACCACGTAGTTTAGCCGGCACACTACCCGACGGAAGTACACACACTTTTTTGTATACAAATGAGCTGACTATCGATCACGTTAAAGAAGAGCATATAACAGTTGTTAGAAAATCTCCTCAAAAATCACCTTCATTAAAAATGACCACAACTTTAAGAGATGGAGTTGTAGATGGTGAACTTTTAGTTACAAATAATAACGTTCTTTTTAATGACAACCTTGATGGTGTTATTGACTTTGCAATTAATGATATATCACAAAATGAAAAGCCTGATTTTTTAATAGGAGATGTACTTCGCTTAGCGGTTGATTTGGTTGACCTACCTAGCCAATATGAATTAAGAGTAAGTATTGTAAATATAGACGAAAGCACTAGTGGAGAAACTACTTACTCAGTTAGAATAATGTCTATTTCTGATTCTGCACCTGTAAATAGTCCACAAACATGGTACGTGGCATTAGAAGAAACAGGTAGTAATTTATTTGAGCGTAAATTCCCAAGGTTTGCTTATAGATATAAATACGTTGATAACGAGTATTCTACTTTTAGTCCATTTACAAACGCAGCATTTAAACCAGGTAATTTTAATTACGAGCCAGTTAAAGCATATAATGAAGGTATGACAAATACGGTAAAGACATTAGTAATACAAGATTTTATTACTAAAGATATACCAAAAGATGTTGTACAAGTTGATCTTCTTTACAAAAACGAAACGTCTCCTAATATATACTTAATGGATAGTATACGCAAGGATGATACTGTTGTGCCAGGTGCTTCGGCTAATATTTGGAATTCACAAGGTAGTTCTAACCATTATAATGCGCCAAAAGGATCTTATAGCGTTAACACTGAAAATATATACTCAACACTACCATCTAACCAATCATTAAGATCTTGGGATAACGTTCCAAGAAAAGCGCTAGCTCAAGAAATAACTGGCAATAGAATTGTATATGGTAACTATACTCAAGGTTATAATATTAAAGAGATTGAAAATCAATCAAATCAATTAACGCCAGATTTATCAATAACTGTAAGAGGTCGTGGAAGAGAATCGAATAAAGAGGCAATGCCATCTATAAAGTCTCTTAGAAATTATGATATTGGTGTTGTTTGGGGTGATAAGTACGGTAGAGAAACACCTGTTATAACGCCTAGTTCTGGTTCTATAGTTGTTCCAAAAAATAAATCTAGCCAAAGTAGTTACTTTGCTACTGAACTAAGAAACGCACCATACTGGGCTGATTATTATAGATTTTACATTAAAGAAACTTCTAATGAATATTATAACTTACCAGTAGATAGAATTTACGATGCTGAAGATGGAAACATATGGGTATCATTTCCTTCTGTTGATAGAAACAAAGTAGATGAAGATACGTATATTGTTCTAAAGAAAGGAGCTGATAATGATGAAGCAATTATTGATGAAGCAAGGTATAAAATTATTGCTATAGAAAATAATGCTCCTGATTTTATTAAAACTGTTTATGAGCCGCTAGCAAGAACTAATACTGATGGTTCTAGACCACTACAATCGTGTAACATGTTTAATGGATCGGTAAATGCTGCTGGCGTTTGTTCTATTTTGCCAAACCCTTTGACTAGTGGTAACTTTCCTACTGTTAATAGAAAAAACTTTACTCTTAATTATTCCCATTGGACTAAACCTTATGATATTTCAAATGCACATCAAGGATTAAAAAATATAAAAGATTTATACGAATCAACTTCTTTAGGAGGGCTTTCTAAACTTTTTGTAAGTTTTTCAAAAGAAACAGTTAATGCTAATGGCGATGCTACAGTTGTAACTGGTAGTAAATATGAAGTTGTTGGAATTACTATGTTTGATGATGCTGATGTTGAAGTGCAAAACACATTTGCTACTGGAGGTGGTACAGCGCCAATTATGAGTCATTATGATATAAAATTAGCAACACCAATACTTAGTACTGATGAATTTATAACATCTGGATATTCATCAGCTGGAGCTGTTTTAGTTTCAGATGCAAATGGTGGTGATAATATACATGTTCTTTTTTGGAAAGAGTCCGTGGAAAATAAACCAGAATTTGATGGAAGATTTTTTGTAAAAATACATTCAGACAGTTTAGATCGTCAAAGGTTTTCTACTGAGCCAGCAGGTGATCGTAAATGGATAGTGTCATCAGCAACTAGTTTGTATAAAATAGATGATACAACCATAGCTGACGACATGGGAGATTACAATTATAATTCAACTCAAGTCTCAACTGGTATTAGCTGGGCTGGTACTATTAATACTAATCTTGATTACAGAAATCCTAGTAGTTTAACTCGTACTAAAACACAATGGGATAACGCTTTGTCGTTTGGATCAAGTGTGATAGATGGACGTTGGTTTATTGACAAAGCATCATTTGCATCTATTGTTCCTGCTAATGAAAACAGGTATTTTTCAATAGATCCAGATTATGGTCATTACTGGTGGAGAACTCAAAATAATAATGATCCAGTATTAATTAATAATACAATTACTTCTACAAAGTTTGAAACACCAGTTGAAGGAGTATGGAACTCTTCAGATATACAGACTACACAGAGCTGGGGAGTAAGCGGTCAATACTTGCTTAACAGCCTTCCTCATGACCATTGCTTTACAAACGCTACTTATACTAATAATTATACTTGGGTTGATGGTTCGCCAACAGGAACTGGAAATTTTTCATCAGGTTTTCCTATTCCAGTAAGTGGTTGGATACAGGCAGAATTGTTTTGGGATGCAATGTTTATAGGTGCAAGACTCGATATGGTAGATAAGTATAATTTACCTAATGCGTGGGTTAATAATCCATCTCTTTTTGACACTGAAGGTCGTGATATTGGTGATGGTTTAAGTAATGGTATAATAGGTATGAAAGGCGTTTGGAATGATGGTAACAATAATTACATTGATATAGCATATTCAAAACTTAGTCCTGATTCTGAGGGAGCAACTCATTGTAATAATATTGGAAGAAATGAATTTTATGATGTAAATTGGGGCGTTGGAGTTGGCGCAAGTAATACAGCTACCTCTGCTGAAGATGCAATAGTAGCTAACTTAGCTCCCAACAAAAGATTTAAACTAGTTGGAAGTAGTGCTATTTTTAAAATTATAGGCGTTACTAAAAAAAGATTATTTAATTTCTTAGGAGTAAAAACCTCATACATGCCTACTTTTGATTTAGATGCAGGCTCTTCATCAGTTGGCGCGGCAGGAAGGTATTGGAATGAAAACCACATAGAGCAGCAAAAACTAATGGGTTTAGCACAGAATCGTAGACACAGTTATAGAATAGAATACGAACTTGATATTAACGCTTCTCCAAATGGTACTGATGTAAATCTTAAAATTGATACTACGGGTCAGCCTTATGATAATATAACAAATTTAGCTGATACTACCGTTTTAAGTCAAGTAGCTAACACTATAGAGTTTTTAGAAGAATATGATGAAGGCGTTAATAAAATTAGTAAAAATCCAGCTATATTTGAAACAGAACCTAAAGAAGATGCTGATTTAGAATTATACTATGAGGCAAGTTCTAGTATTCCTATTAATTCGCTATTAACTAATGAAAATAAGTTTGATTATATACCTATAGGATCAACTCTTGTTTCACCTGTAAACTTTAACAACATAGTAGAAGGTATTTTTGTTACTGGATGGAATGAATTTGATGAAGGAACAATAAATCCAATTACTGGAGTTTTTCCAACTGTTAGCTTATCAGTACCTTTAACTGTTGCTCAACAAACGGCATATGGTGATCAAGGGTATTATAGTTTTTTAAAAGATGATGGCTCTATAGTTATTAGTCCTACCGGCCCTTTTTCTGCCCTAGGAGTTGGTGGAGGAAATATAGTACCTACTAATTCACCGGAAGTAATAGTAGAAAAATCTGAATTAATTGGTTTGTCATGGCATAACTGTTGGTCTTTTGGAAATGGTGTTGAATCAAATAGAATAGGAGATACTTATAATAAACCATTTATACAAAATGGAGTTACATTATCTAGTATTATTGAAGAAGATTTTAAAGAAGAAAATAGATCAAGCGGTTTAATATACTCTGGATTATACAACTCTAGCTCTGGAATTAATAATTTAAATCAATTCATACAAGCTGAAAAAATAACAAAAGATATAAATCCTACTTATGGTAGTATACAAAAATTATATTCAAAACAAAGTGCTGACGGAGATTTAATTACTTTATGTGAAGATAGAGTTTTAAAAATACTAGCTAATAAAGACGCTTTATTTAATGCAGATGGAAATCCTCAATTAATATCAACAGATAGAGTATTAGGACAAGCAGTTCCTTATTCAGGTAGTTATGGTATATCTAAAAATCCTGAATCTTTTGCTGGACATTCTTATAGAGCTTATTTTGCAGATAAAGTTAGAGGTTCTATAGTTAGATTATCAAGAGATGGTTTAACAGCAATATCTGATCACGGCATGAGAGATTGGTTTAGAGATAATTTAAAGCTTAGTAATGATTTAATTGGTAGTTATGACAATAAAAAAGATGAATACAATATAACTTCTATTTCTATTGATGCAACTACTTACCCAAGCACTACGGTAACGTTTAGAGAAGACGCAAAAGGATGGGTTAGTTTTAAATCTTTCATACCTGAAAACGCTATTAGCTGCGCTAATGAGTACTATTCTTTTCAAGGTGGTAATTTATGGAAACATCATGATGAAACTGTAGATAGAAACACGTTTTACAATACTTTTACTCCAACAAGTTTAAATGTTATTATGAATGACATGCCTAGTGTTGTTAAAACTTTCCACACTTTAAACTATGAAGGATCTCAGTCTAACGTAAACGCTAGAACAAATTACGATACGTATGATATAACATCTTGGAACGGAACATTTCATTTAGATACAGGGCTGCCAGTTTACACTGCTATAACCGGCAATAACTTTGATAATAATTATTACAATTTAGAAAACAAAGCAGGATGGTACGTTGAAAGCATTGCAACAAATAAAGAAGAAGGTTCTATAAAAGAATTTATTGAAAAAGAAGGAAAATGGTTTAATTATATAAAAGGTAAAAGATGATAAAGGATTTTAAGGACAGATCTCTTCAAGGATTAGGTAGATTAAGCTCAAGTGTCGTTTCTCTTGTTACAGTTGGCTGTACTGATAGTGCGGCGTTAAATTTTAATCCAAACGCTATAACTGATGATGGTAGTTGTATTGCAGTAGTTAATGGTTGTATGGATCCTCTAGCAGGTAATTTTAATAGCCTTGCGAACGTTGATAATGGATGTGAGTATGCGGGTTGTATGGATCCAGCGTATATAGAATATGATCTTCAAGCTAATGTTAATACTAACGCAACTAGTTGTATTACTCTTATTGTTAACGGCTGTACTGATATTAGCACGTTTACTGTTGATGGTATTTCTTATCAATTATTTATTAATTCAGGTTCGCTTTTTAATACTCCATGCGACGGTACTGGTGGTAGCATTCCATGTGTACCAGATATAAATGGAATTATACAAACAGGACCAAATTGTTGCTGCGTATCTACAGTTTTAGGATGTACAGATCCAACTGCCGTAAATTATAATCCTGCAGCAAACATGAATTATGATTCTTTATCTGGTAATTCTGGTATTTGCAGTTTTGATTTTACAGGATGTACTGACCCAACTGCAACCAACTATAACGCATCAGCTACGATAGATGATGGCTCATGTGTAATTCCAATTTATGGATGTATGGGTGATCCATTTTTATATTATAATTATAATTCAAGCGCAACTATAGATGATGGTAGTTGTGAAATTTTTATATATGGATGTACTGATCCTAACTCATTTAACTACGATCCTAATGCTAATACAAATGCTACTGGTCCAGGCAGCTTTGTAAACCCATGTGTTCCATTTATTTATGGTTGCTTAGCAGATGTAAATGCATTTAACTATAATTGCGCTAGTGGTAATGCAGGTCCTAACTGCAGTGATAACGTAAACACTGATGATGGCAGCTGTAATTCTGTTGCTTTAGGATGTACTGATCCAAGTGCTTTTAACTATAATGCTTCAGCTAATATTGATGATGGAAGTTGTATTCCTATAATTTATGGATGTATAGATCCTACAGCATTTAACTATAATGTGTTTCAAATTCCTAGCCCTAATACTGATGATGGTTCGTGTGTAGCAGCTATAATTGGTTGTACCGATCCTAGTGCCGCTAACTTTGATCCAAATGCTAATTCAAGTGGAGGTACCATTTTAAATTTAAACCCTAACTGTTTATATAACGCAGGCTGTATGGATGCTAGTTTTGTAGAATATGATCCAAATGCAGATTTTGACGATGGTAGCTATTGTATTACACCTGCAATATATGGTTGTACTGACTCTACTCAATTTAATTATGATCTTAATGCAAATATTGACAATGGAACATGTGTTGCTATTGCTCTTGGCTGTATTGATCCAACACAATTTAACTATGATGTAAACGCTAACACTGATGATGGTTCATGTGTAGCTATAGCAGTTGGCTGTACGGATCCTTCGTATTTAGAATATAATCCTAATGCAAACACAGATGATGGTTCATGTTTAACTTTTGTATCTGCAGGTTGTACAGATAGTGGTTTAACAAATGATTTATCTCAAATTGCAGCTATAAATTATAATCCATTAGCTACAACAGACGATGGGTCTTGTCAATATATAATGCCAACTTTACACACTAACACACTTACTTCTGGTGGATCACCGTCAAAACCAGCTCTTAATGGTAGTTGGACACTAAACCCACAAAATAATTATTCTAACATTAGAGCTGTTTGGAATGTTGCAAAGTCACCAAAGATAATTAAAAATGGAACGGGTGGTACTACGATAAACTTCTTTAACCCAACGTTTGTAGGTAACTCCAATCAAACGCATGATGTTAACGCTTCGCATTGGCAATTTAGCACTAAAGACCCTAATGCAACAGCTGCAGAGCCGCAAACTTGGAGAAGTTCTAATCTGTTTATACCTGCATTGCATCCATCTCTTGATTTTGATATTAATGGAAACCCTGCAACACCGTTAACTCTTTTACGTTACGATCGATACAGTAGCGGTAGGGTTTATTTCAAAGGAACTGCTCCTGGAATTCCTAATTACTCTTATACTAATGTTGATGGTCAAATATATAGACATACTCTAGTATTTAAATTTGAAAATCCTAACATACCTGATATTTCTTTAAATGCAGAATACACTGTTAACGTTGGATGTCCTGAAACTTATACATTAAATGGAGTTCAACTTTCTAATTGCTCAGGAGTACAGACTGGTTCTGTGTTTATTTCGCCTGGAGATCCTGAAGAAGGTAATCTTGCATTTGAAAATATTACATCTTGTGCAGATGGAGCTGAAGGAAACTGTTTAGGATGCACAGATTCAACCGCAAGTAATTATGATTCTACAGCCACGCAAGATGATGGCTCGTGTAATTAAAATATAAGTATATTAAATTTTAAAAATTATGACGATAATAACGTTACCTTTTTCAGCTCCTGTAAACACTAGCCTTCAAGTTGGAGACACAATATATTACATGGCAATAACAACTGTTGCTGGTAGTAATTTTTCAACTGTTTCAAGCAGTGGTTCAACGCTACTTGGTATTGTAACAAACATTGGCCCTGATAGTATAGATGTTATATATGATGAGCTAACTGTTGCTACACCAAACGTTGGTGATTATATTATGTTTCAAAAAAATCAAGAAGTAAACTCATCAAGTATAATAGGATATTATGCTAATGTAAAACTTGTAAACTATTCTACTGATAGAATTGAATTATATTCAATTGGCTCAGAAATTACAGAAAGTAGTAAATAAATAAAATAAACTATGTCATATCACTATACATCTAGTGGTACGTCTAGCAGCGCAGCTAGATCTACTACAAACACTCAAGGACAAGCTGCTCCGGAAGGATATCATTATATGCCAGATGGCACTTTAATGTCTGACGTAGAGCATGCTGCACTATATGGTAGCGGACAAAATAATGTTATAGAAGCTTTTAATTTAGATTTATCTGACATCCCAGCCGCCGGTGCTATTAGAAATTTTAATATATTAGGTACTAATAATTCTAGGTTTAGTTTAGAAGTAAAAAACACAAGTAATAATTATTATTATAATTTTACTACAAAACTATTTCAAGAAGGTGAAGCTAAATTATATAATAAACAAATTGGAAATGGTTACTCAAATTCTGTAACTTTTCCAAGCATTGTAACTACTGACACTGTAAATGGTGCCGTTAGTAGTGGCGTTAAAGTAGTTATGGACACTGTTGTTGCTAATACTATGGCAGTTGGCGATAGAGTAACCGGTAATACAGTTCTTAATTCAACTATAGTTACAGTAGCGGCTTTAGATCCAGACGGTGATAATACTAGTGAATTTTCACTATCTTCAGCTGTTGCTCTTGATGATGGTATAACGCTTTCTTTCACTGGTGATAATCAATATGATTTTTATTTATTTGCTCAACCTGGAACAGATCATGTACCATATTCCAAAGTTAAATTTGCAGATGAAAGTGTTGATATCAATTCGTCTAGTGGTTCAAATTCTTTATTACTAAAAAAAGTTATATATCAATATTCCTCTTCGTTATTAACAATGTCTACTATTTCAGCTGGTGGAAGTATTTCATTTACTAACACATCAGATACTATAGATATTTTTAGAGGAAAGTCTGGTGCTAAAAGTGCTTTTTCAATTACAGCTACTTCTGCTAGTACTAAATCGTTTCAAATTACAAAACAACCTACACCAAATGATGTTCTTGTTTACTTATTTCCAACTGTTGGAAGTTCTCCAGAAGATTTACCAGGTGAAGATATATACCCAGCGCTAACTAGTACAGATACTGTAGACGGATCCGTGACTAGTGGCGTAAAAATTGTAATGGATAATAACGTGGCTGATAGAATGGCTGTTGGTGATAGAATAACTGGTAACACGGCTTTAGATGCTAGAGTTGTAACTGTCGTTGCTTTAAATCCAGATGAAGATAACGTAAAAGAATTTTCTATGTCAGAAGCTGTTGACGTAGCCGACGGCATTAGATTAAGTTTTTTTAATCAAATGAATTACCAATGGCCGTTAGATAATATTGATAACATTACTGAAGGCATGATAGTTGCAAATAGTACAAACGTTACTACTGATACAACTATAGGTACATATGAAGATTCAACAACAATACTTGATAATACTGATAAAAAAAGAAAAATAGTTAGATATAGATCAGAAGCAACAAATACTAAAAGCCAAAAACCAACTATAGAAAAAGGTTTAGTAACAACACAGCTAGGTAATGTTATTTTTGATAAACAACAAGTTTTAGCTCTAGCTGGAGACGCTATGAAAATTGGTGGATACGGAACAAGTAAAATACTAAGTGTTACTGGATATGAATTATTGTTTAGTGATCTTGAAGTAGCACTAACATCTATTACAACAACAACAACTGCAGCATCTACTGCTAGTACTAGTGTAGTTGTAGCTGCTAGAGATGGAATATTAAATACAGTTAGTACTGTTAGTGGTGTGGGTATTAATGCTTCTGCTGCTGCACCAACAGTTAATAGTGGCGCTAGTGCATCAGGTGCTGGAACTATAGTGTTAAGTGCTGCTCAAAGCTTAGAAAGTGGTGTAACGCTAACATTTCCTGGAGCTGGTAAAGTTATTACTATAACTGGTAAGGTGGAAGTTTTAAAAGCTGGAGTTGGAAATCCAACTTTAAGATTTGATATAGATAAGCTCGTAACATCAACGTAATAGTAAAAAAACAGTGAAAACTGTGACTATATTAGATATAAATTAAATTAAATTATGTCTAAAAACGAATTACAAAGTATATTTGATAACACCCCTGCTAAATCTTATAAAGATAAAATAAATCAGATTGAAGATTACCTTGCTAGTATTGCTGATGGTGAAAATGTAGTTGTTGGAAATGGCAATGAATTAATATATCCAAGCATGTGGAAGTATAAACACTCTTTTGCAGATGGGATTTATATTAGAGAAATGAAAATGAAACAAGGTCAGTTAGGTTTCTCAGCAATACACAAGCATAGTTATGGCTTTTTTTTATTATCTGGAATATTAGCATCATCAAAAGAAGATGGAGTAGAAGAGTTTATAGCACCATGTTACATAATTTCACCAAGAGGAGCAAAAAGAGTTGTGTATGCGATTGAAGACTGTGTTATAACAACAGTACATGCAAATCCAACAAATACTCAAGACTTAACAGAAATAGAACAGGCTAATGTAGTGTTTAGTTGGGAAAAATATGAAGAATATTTAAAATCTAAAAAATAAAAATGTTAATTAAAATATATATATTATGACAATGGGTATAATGGCTGTTAAAGCTTACCAAGGCTTTAAATCAATGAAAGCTTCAAAAGAAAGCCAGAAACAAGCGGATCTAGACGCAGCGGAATCAAAAAGATTAGCAGCGGAAAACGAAGCAATGCAAAGAGATCAATTAGCAAAAAATTTAGCAAGTCAAAAAGAGCAACAAGCTAAACTTGAAACGCAAAAACAAAACTATAGAGATGTTGAATTTAAAAACCCTTACGAAAATTTAGAAAATCGAGCAGAAGATTTGACTGTTAATACACAACAAGCTGAGTTTCAAGCAGAGCAAGGTCAACAAGCACGAGCTAATATAATGCAAAACTTACAAGGCGCTGCTGGTGGAAGTGGAATTGCAGGTTTAGCACAAGCGTTAGCTGGTGAAGGACAAAAGCAAGCACAACAAATATCAGCTTCTATTGGTCAGCAAGAAGCTGCAAACCAAAAATTAGCAGCACAAGAAGGTGGTAGACTAGACGTATTAGAAGCACAAGGAGCGGCTGGTGTTCAAGAAAAAGAATTTGCTAGACAATCTACATTGTTAGGTATGCAAATGGGAGAAACGGCAGGAGCTAACAAAGCAGCACAACAATCAATTTCAAATCAAATGGCTATGATAGGTTCTCAAGCTAATATGTACGGTCAAACAGCTGCTACTGGATATGATGTTGCTGCGGAACAATACGGAGATGCAATGTCTCAATTTGGTAGTGCAATTAAAATATTTTAAAATTGTACAATAAAAAAGTAGAACTTAAACAAATATAAATATGGCAACAGGAATAGGGACAAGCGGAGCAGATGCAACATTAGTTTCGGCTGCACAAAAATTAGGTCAATCTTATGTACCTAATGATTACTCTAAAGTCTTCGCAAAGCAGTATGAAGGTATTATAGCATCAAATAAACAAAAAATGAAAGGGGCACTTAGCAGACAGCGAGCATCCCAAGGTCTTTTAAGTGATATTGCTAGCAAAGGCGCTGGTGCTGTGGATAATTATATAAAAGGTAAACAAGAAGAACAAGATTTTTTAGATGATGCTAGAAAAGAAAATGAAAAGCAAATAAATGAGCTTAATAATAATAATACTACTGAAGTTGCAGAAAGAGCACAAGAAAATTTAGAAAAAGGATACGGGCAAACTGATCTTTTTAAAGAAACTGGGCAAAATCATTTAGAAAAGCAAGCCAACGAGTATGAACAATTGATGAATACTAAATTAAAAAGTAAAGAAAAGAGAGAAAGAATGAAATTCTTAGAGCAAAATATTATGGAATTTAGAAATGTATTAAATGATAGTGGCACTGAATGGAGTACTAAAGTACAACAGTGGAATACTACGGCTGATAAAAATGGATCTTTTAAAAATATGCCTGCCGAGCAAATGTTATTTTCATTAGCAATTGATGGTAATTATACGCAAGAGCAGCTTTCAGACATGGGTATTACAAGGTCTTATGATGATAAAAATAATGCGTTTTATAGTTATCCTCCTGGATTAGTAGATATTAAATACGGTCAAATTATAAGTCCACGTACTACTTACAGAGGCGTAGGAGAATCACAAGTAGAAAATAAAGTAATTAGCGAAAAAGATTTATTGGGTTTAATAAAATTAAAAGATCAAGGTACTATAGACCTTGCTAACTCAATAGGTAGTAATGGACTTCAAAACGTTCTTGAACAAAAAAAAATATTGCAAGGACCAAGAAAAGGTGAAACGTATTATGATATAGAAAATTTTGAAAAAATTGAAAGTAAAATAGAACGTGAGTATTTTGATGCGTTTAAAGAAAGTACAAATATTAGTCATCTTGCAAATGAAGATATTGAAATTGGAAACCAAATGATGAATTTTAGAAAATCTTATAGAGAGTCAAATGAATTAAGTCGTACTGTTCTTGCAAACATGGGATATAGCGCAGGACCATCTCAATCAGTGCAGTTTTTAGATGCTGATGGCGATGGAGTAGTTGGACCAAAAGATAGAATAGATCTTATAAAGAAATATGGTGAAGATTCAAATGAGTTAAAATTGCATTATAAAGCTTTAGATCAAATATTAGATAAGTTTACAAATCCTGAAGATCAAAGTGGTAAAGAAGAGTTAGCTATGGAAATGGCTAGATACAGAACAGCCCAGCTTAAAATGGAATTTAACGAACAAAGAATCAGAGCAAATGGAGGCTCACCAACTGATCCATTAAATCCTAATAACTAAATAAAATAATATGTTTGAATTAGACGGTGAAGAACACTCGCTTCAAGACCTGCAAAATGCTGCTGTTACATATAACATGGATTTTGATTCATATTTACAAACAATGAAAAACAAAGGTCTTGTAGAAAAGCAAACAGAACAACCTAAAGACTCTCCTATAATAGACGAGAATAATGATGGTATATCAGACTTAACTCAAGGAAACCTTGGTGTTCAAGATTCTTTTACTATTCCTACTGT
>Ga0209337_1001894_pt1 | contig 15530 bp, 7 predicted proteins | sample LinPmetageLP53_FD_184044 | JGI IMG/M metagenome (GOLD analysis project Ga0209337, IMG submission 184044) | Marine viral communities from the Pacific Ocean - LP-53 (SPAdes) (version 2) | ecosystem: Environmental > Aquatic > Marine > Oceanic | place: Pacific Ocean | collected 2010-02-08
TAACAGTGTCTTTGTTTAAGTGCGCTGGATTTTTCCCACTTATCTCATAGTATATATCCAAATCTGTAGACTCCTTAGGTTCTGTTTCCCAAACCGATGGATTTTTAGGTAACAGCGTTTCACGCTCTACTGGTTCTAAAAACTCCAAAGTATAACCCACAGCGCCAATACCAATCCAGTTTGCTTGTGTGCTAAAACTTTCTCTATTAAGATTTTTAATAGAATTAACACTTAAACCATTCATTGCTGGCTGTCTAAAAGTTAAATCAAACACACCATCACTTGCAGCGCCTTGGGAATCCAAACTACTTAAACCAACTGTACCATCAGCGCTACTAGTAGATCTTACGTTTTTGTAACCAACTATATTTATTATATAATCATCACCATCACTTACAATAGAATCTATTAAAAGAGGAGTTTTTATAAATTTTCCAGTACTATCAGTTATACTTGTTATTGCAGAAGAACTAATGTGAGTTAGTATCATGCCTTCTACAACACTAGCAAACTCACCTGCTATATCATCACCGTTAACGTCAAGAGTTGTACCGTTATTACTATCCCAGGCTTGGTCAATGTGTTGTTTTGATACTTTAAAAGAATTGTTAGTCCAACTATCCGCTATAGACTTTATAGTTTCTGTTGGCGTTGCACTAAGAGCTGTCTCTGGACTTGCGTGAAACTGTATAGTTCTACCCCCGGAAATAGATCCAACCCCTCCATTCTCATAGTTTGTTGGCTCCCAGTTTGTCATCGCTGGTTTAAACCTTCCAATATTGCTTTTGCTAAAATTCTCTCCAGTGTAAAAATGAGGATGATAAATTCTAGCGATAAGATTTCGATCCGCATATCTGCTGCTATGAAAATCCCCATTATCATTTGTCATCCAATCCTCAGTTTGGAAAAAAGCTTTAGCGGTATTGATGTCGCCCTCCCCAGTGATTCTTGTTCTATTATTTCTTTTGGTAGCTGTAGATAGTGTGTAAATGGTTTTAGTAGGATCCTCTAACCAGTGGAATTTTTTACCAGAAGCAAGTCTATGGAGATATTTTCCAGCATCTTCATACCTAGAACCGTCTCTGTTTAAATCAAATATATGTTCATCTCCATGGTGCCAATTTAAAATATCATTTTTATCACCACCCCACACGCTTTCCCAACTCCAACCTCCCAATGCCGAATTTGGATAAGTTCTATCTGGCATTATAGGGCCAAAACTAAGGTCTATTTCACCGTAATGATGATGATTTTTTATACCAAAATTTGTCCTGGGGTTACCATGATTGAAATCCTCTCCCTGGTAACTAATGTGGTTCAACTTTCCGTTCAGGCTGCTATTATTACCAGCGATAGGACCTCCATCAATAAAGAAAACATCCTCATATCCATGATCACCTTCTGCAATTCCACGAGACTTAAGATCATTTTGTAGCCCCCATAAAAGCTTTAACCCATACCCATCGGACTGACCAATTGAATAACTATACCAACTATCTTCATCATCAACCGAATGACCCGCGTAATCCCACATGGAGACTAAATTGTTTTTGAAAAAAGCTCTATTAGCAGTAACTGAACCAGGTTGGTAAGCAGGTTTTGTACCAAACGTTCCACCTGTCCACCACATCAGTGATGCCCCTTCTTCCACAAGGTGCCTCGTTAAAACGCTAAAATACATGTCACTGTCCCTGTGTCCGGAATTTATATCCACGGTCCCAATTAAAGATATCCCAAAATTACCAAAACCATTTTGTATGTTTGTTTTAATGGCGTCAAAAGCATCTTGAATAAAATTATTATTACCAAAAGCCACAGCACCATCACCGTAATCACCATCGTGAACAGTGTGATGGTCTGGTGAGCAATAATATATTTTTTTAGAATCAACACCGCTATACTCAACCCTATCGTCATCCGTTACCGGGGGGTTTGCTATATATTTATTGAAGTGCTCGTCAGCGAATATTTTTACAAAAAATTTACCATCGAACTTAGCTGCGTTCTCTAAAACACCTTTGTAGAAACGAGTTTTAGCGTTTGATAGAACACCAGATGGCGAAGCGGTTGGCCCGCTAAGTATAAAATTAACGTCGTCACCAAAAAAGCCATCAATTGTAAAGTTAAAATCTTCACCTAAAGTACCGTCGTCCATCTTATCTCTAGAGGCAGAGTTAATTCTATACCTATGAGAAACACTAGGTTTTCCTTGTATGTAAAACTCAACATAAAGTTCCTCTTTAATTTCTTCTACTTGACTCAAACTAGTCCCGTTAAACCTTTGTGCTAAACAAGAAAAGTTATTCCTACCTCTTTTAGGAGCATTATCCATGCCTGTCCCGTATAGCTTTTCATCCGCACCACCACCACCACTGTCCTGCTGTACGTCTCCGATGTTGTATTTAGTTGTTTTTATAAAGTCTGGGGCTTGGTTTTCAATAGATATGATTTTGTACTTAGCCGGTTCCTTAACCAAGCTGCTAGACTCGACACCTTTTTTTAGTATTAAAAACGTATCTTCATCAATTTTATTTCTATCTGAAGATGGGAATGCCAACCAAACAGAGCCATCATCTGCATCATACCAACGATCCATAGCCATGTTATAGTATTCGCCGGAAGTTTCTTTTACGAAAAACTTAAAGTACTCCATACCGGTTGGTATAGTCATTTCATCTAAACCAACTTTTAGTTGATTTTTATTCAAAGATTCACTTTTACTTACCTTGAAACCACCTGACCTGTTGGTTATTACTGGGGTCTCTCTACCGTATTTATCTATAAAAACAACTCCTAATTGATATTCTCTTAAGGATTTTATCGACCTTATACTGTTTTTATTGTTTACTAAAGAGTGTTTAAATTGTGGTTTGATGTTTTTACCACCTACGGTTAAGTCATACCCTTGTGTGTAGTTAGCATATACTAGTCTGTTTTTTGTTATCTCTTGAGCAACGGCTTTTCTAGGCACGTTATCCCACGGTCTTAATAGTTGGTTAGCGGGAAGTATTGAGTGGATAATATCACTACTTATTATATACTCGTTAGCCTGCCACTCGTTATGACCATTTACCGTTTCATCATTAGATGCCACAGTGTCCACTACATATATGTTTGGCGATTGGTCATCTTTATAGAGTATATCAATAGCAATGACATCTGATGGTGTTAGTGGTGTAACAAAGTCCTTGATTGTTACCGTTTTTATTCTATTGGTCATACCTAGATTATAACCCTTTTTAGGATGGTAACTAAAGCCTCCAGGAACAAATGCTACTTCAGTAAATGGCGCAAACGTAGAGTACTCTCCATCTGCATATTTGTATCTATAAGAAAATCTAGGAAACTTAAATTCAAATAATTTTTCCGACTCATCAAAAACGTCAATAGCAAATTTCAATACACTATCCGTAGACGGAACACTTCCTTCTATAAAATCAACTCTAAAAGAAACTTTTGCTGGATCGCCAGCTGTAGCCTCCATTTTATTTCCTGACCAACCACCAACAGTTGCCTTGATAGTATACTGCAAAATAGGAATATCTGGCGCGCTCCCTTCGGTAAACTCTTGAAACACCACCTTAGTATTGGGTCCCCATGGTTTCCCGTCTATGTTTCTTAAAGTGAACGTGTCATCACCGTAAATATTTGAAGCTATATTAACGTTAAAGAAGTCGCCCACATTCAGGCTAGAAAAATCGTAATGATCCGTCGTGTCTGAAGTACCGTCACCACCAATAAAAGAAGAAGATGGTTGGTTGCCCTCTGTTGAGATCGTCATAACACCAGTATATGTTTGTTCCTCTTTTCTACCAGTACTCAATTCCATACTTAGTGGGTTGGTTGGAGGTTGTTTAATCACGGTTATATGTTCTTCCATTACTGGAATAGTAGTTGTTGTAACATCTGTCACCACACGAGTGTGCGTACCACCGTCTAACAACGTACCATCAATACTACGTTGTATATTTATTTTTTTAGGTTCAGTGTGCCCGTCTGTCCAGAACAACATGTCATCTATAACATTTATACCCGTTATAAGTCTATCAGCTCTAAAGTTTAAAACTCTATCTCTTTGAAAATTAAAATACGCTGTATTTGTTCCGAGGTCTATTTCATTATCTAGCAAAACAACATCTTGCCCCAAACTATCGCCTGAAGCAACTAAGTTTAAATAGTTGTAAGTAGACGTTGGTGCCACCTCGACACTAAAATCGTCGCATTGAGCCATGTGAAGTCTATTTGTGGTTGGCCCATTTAGAGCGAATCCACTACCCGCGTTGTAAGTAGTCTCCCAATCAATACAACCCGCCAAACCATCACCAAAACCACTAGCGTCAGGCCAAGCAGGGTTGGCTTTTATTTTTATCTCAGAACCTGGGATATAACTAGTGTTGTCATTAAAAAACACACCATAAATCTCGTCCAACCAAGGCGAATTACTTGGTAGATCTATGTAAGGACGAAAACACGTTCCGGATCTATCAACAGTGAGCATTGTTCCTGATGTAAAAGCCATAGTGCCAAGTGGTGGCATAGGTGTCACATTCCCATCCGCTACCAGATTTATATCGAAATTATAAGCATTAGCGTCTCCATTTATCATACCCTGACCGTTTGCGGAGAATGACGCGGCACCCGCCCAACTACTAACAGGTTGATCGACTGTAATTATTTTATAACCAACTCCAGCTCCACCAAAAGTAACATCATCAATGTCAGTAATAATAGCATGTGAAACAACAATATTATTCCCACCAACAGCTGGGTTGGTAACACTAATTCTATCACCAACTTGTGGAGTCATAGGGGTAGGAGCTTGGTCAGCGGGAAACGTACTGATAAGGTGGGCTGTTATTTGATCAAACGCGCTCGCATTAACAATAAGTCTTCCAGTTATAGGGATAGCATCTCCTGCCGCCCAAGTACCTGCAGACCCAGCTACACTATAATCAATTTCGAACCCACTACTATTGGGATAATCACCATCGAAACTTACACCTCCTCCTGGAGTAAGTACAGCACCTTGGCAAGTGTAAGTGTTTGGAGTATATACTGTGTCGATTTTTTTGAGAGCCCCAACACTTATCACATTAGCAGTACTAGTGTTTGGAGTTAGCGTATCATCGAGGCCATGCACTGTCATACCAACTTCTATCTGTGACAATAGTGGTTTACCATTATCGTACTCTATTGGGATTACTAAAGTGTTGGTCACTCCTTCAGCAGCATTTCCATCACCTAAAACGCTTTCACTATTAGCAAGGGCAAAACCGTAAATATCAACGAACACCGGTTCGCATCCATTTGGAGTTTTACGCATTATAAGATCTTTGGAGTAGAGAACGTCACCAACGGCTGTTGATGCGCTATATGTATTTGAGTGAGCATCGTATAAATGCTGTTGAAGGTCAGAAAAAGCACCACCAGCTACAAGCCAGTATAAAGTGTCGTTTTTTTCGTCGGAAATAGAGCCAACTGTATATGAGTCATCAGGAATACAACCGAGACTTGTACAAACCTCAGCATTACCCAAAACGTTCTGCATAGTACCAACATCAGATCCCTCTGAAGTTGTTACTTGTATGTTCATCGCGTCTCTGTATTCCCCGCTTTTAATAAGTCTCTCGTCAAGATCCTTATTCATTTTACCACCGGTAAAAGTATGCTTAATTTCTGGCATGTACTAGTGTTTTATTTGTTTCGACTTACCTCTTAAAATTTGAGTTAATTCTTCTAATTTAATGTTTGATAGTCTTAATTTTGCTTTTCTAGTTTCAGCAAACCTTTCTTTTTTAAATCTAGGTGTTAATTGTTGATGTAGTGGGTTTGATGATGTAGATATAATTGCATACATTATGTGCTTGTATATAGCTTCCTCAGCAAACTTATGAACTTGCATTTCAGCATCTGTACCGAGACTATCGCTTATATAATCTAAGATCACAGTTTTTCCATTAATATTAGAGCTAAAATGTATTTTTCCGGGCTGAGTGTCTATATAAAAAGATCCGTTTGCCTGCGCATGTTGAGGATCTAGCCCGAACCTTGACCCATCCATCGGCCAGTAAGTGTCGTCTTGATAATCATCTTGATTTTCAGATGGTGTCCCTGATTTGTAGTTTGACCACGTTGTGGACTCACTGTCTGTGAGCAAATTACCGCTTGCATCAAAAGTGTAAGAACCATCGCTAGCCTGTGTTGGCTTTGTAGGGTTTGATGTTTTTGAAGCAGGATATAACAAATGTTTTATACCAGCAGAATCAACCGAACTAATTTTAGTGTAATTAACATAATCTTGTGGAAGTGTCATTTGAAGCGACGCAGGTACTGTAATCTCCTGGGCCTTACAAGACTTAAATGTATCGAAAGATAGTTCTTGCAGAGCTCTCTGAGCATGAAAAGCAACATCTGTCCTTTTTACCTTTGACAAGAGTTTGTCATCCCCAACGTAGGCTACAATAAATTGATTAATAATATCTTCCAATGACACGAATTGATAACTACCGTGATCACTACCATTGTAATATGCTTGCCCTGTTTGATTGTCTAGTAATCCCATTTATTTATTGTTTTTCTTGTTGTTGTTTAGCCATCTCTAACCCTCCAGCTGCCTGAGAAATATCTTGAGCTTTTGTAGCTACCCCAGCATACATCAATATTTTGTTAACTAATTCACCCTCCTCTGAGGAGTGTAATTGAAAGTGTGTTGTATTGGTAACATCGTACATAGCTTTTCCCTGCACAACCACATACCCCCAACCCGGCGTTAATGGCGTTGATATATAAGTGCAACTAGCTAATACGACACTTGATGGGTGTATCTCTATTGTTAACTCTCCAGTTCTAACATACACCGGGCGAGTAACCGTTGGCTTAGTTAGAGGTCCTTTATTTATGTATAATATTTCATTTTGCTGTACTTCTTCTATTTCACAATTGTAATCACTATCTATAACGGTACCTAATCTGTACAAACCGTTTGGCGCTGAAATAATTCCATTAGTTATAGTACCTGTGTTTTCAAATATAGCTATTTTTTCTCTTAAATTATCTATTATATCAGAGTACTCATCTGAGTTACTCGGTCTACGTAAAAATTGATTTAAATCGTAGAAGTATTGTTCAAAAATATCTTTTTGAGCTTGGTCAGCAAATAGATTAAATTCTTGAGGAGTTATATAGCCTCTTTGCTCTTTGTTGGCTAACGCTAAAACCTTTTGATATACCGTATCTATACTAACCATAATTTCTTTTATTTATTATAAGGGAATAATCTATTTAAAGTGTCTTTTCTTTTTCCACAGCCACAATCTTTTTTAACAACCTTACTAACCGTGTCTACAACTTTTTTTATCCCTGTTGCTTTTGTAATTTTTTCTATTGAGTCGCCTAATCCTTTTGATTTCTTTTCCATATAATTTGATTTGTAGTTTACGATCGCCCCGTAGAGCGACCGCATCTACAGTTTGATTAATTATTTAATCTTTTTTCTATGTTAGAAAAGATTTCCATACCTTCATCAGTTTTAAACCAATGTGCTAAAGCAGTGTATGGATGCTCATCAAATGGTATAACCATTAGTTTTCTTCCGTTAGAACCCCATAAGAAATTTCTTTGATCAGAAGACAATCTTAATATTCCTTCTTCAACAGCTTTAATACCAAAGTTTCTTAGCATTACATTCTCGTCATCCGCTAACTCTAAGAAGAGTTTAGGGTTGTTTCTTGCAAATACTAATAAATCTCTTTTAAGTTCTTTAGAACTCAACTTAGATACCTCAGAACCTCTCTCTACACGCATGATAGCTTCTGCCATGTCTATATCAACGTTTCTAGCCGCAATTAGTGCGTCAACTTGAATGTTTAATACATCAATTTCATCAGCGGCTTCTTGTGCTGGTTTGTATTCTTCGAATAAAACATTTTTTTGAGGATGGTATAATGATAGTAGTTTTTGTAAAGTTTGCTTCTCTCTAGTTACATGAAGAGCTCCGTTCCTAAAAATAATATGCTCTAGTCGTTGATCACCCTTCATCTCATCCACAAAAGATGTTCTTTGGTTTTGACAATATTTAAGTTCTCTTTCGTAACCTTTTTCTTCGTCAAAATAGTAGATACCGGCAGATTTAACCATGTATGATAGTGGTCTTTTTTTATTTTTTAAATAGTAGACTCTATCTTTAATTTCCCACTCATTAGATGGTACTTTTCTTTCTCTTGCTTTTGGTTCCGCAACTACAGTTTCTTCAAAAAATTCTGTAACCACTTCTTCCATTGTTTCAATTTGAGGCTCTACCTCAACGTTCTCTGTTTTTTTAGCTTTTTTAGCCATAATATAATATAATATAAATTAATAAAAATAAAAGGGTCGGGGCCGAAGCCCCAACTCTTTAAATATAAATGCTTATTTCATTAACATGAAATTGTTAGCACCTTGTGTAACTAAACATCTTTCAGAAAGCATGTGGATTTCCATCGCGTCTAATGCTGAAGTTGCAGCACCAACCGAACCAGTAACCCATGATTTCATTCTTCTGTCATCAGTTTGAGAAGCTCTATAACGAACGTGTAAAAATGGTCTCTTAAGATTTTTTCCTAACATTTGGTCATAAACAGTAGATGTTCCAGCAGGAACAATTACTCCCCTAATAGCTTCAGAACCAGCAGTTAAATTAATACCACCTCTTGTTGCTAAGTCATTCAAGTATCTAAAGTCAGACTTGTAGAAGTCGTAAGAACCTCTTCTGAAACCAGAGAAACCTAAGTTTAATGCCATATCTTCAGAGTTATCAAATACTCCGTAAGAAGTACCACCAGCTCCGTAAGAATTCATAGAAGCTAACATGTCATCCATTGCTAACGAAGTAGCTCTGTTTACGAACATCATGTTTTCCTCAATAGCACCCTGCTTGTCAAACTCAGCTAAGATAGCATCGAATTCAGCTAAATCAGTTGCAGCGTTAACACCAGTAACACCAGTAGTAATATTACCTCTATCTTCAATAGCTGAAAACAAACCTTGAGTACCTACGTTATTAGCAGAAGCTCCTAATTCAGTGTCAACTACATTTGCTCCAGAACCTCTAACACTTTCAAGCATAGACATTTCTAAGTAGTCGTTAAAACGAGCTCTTGTATCAGCCTCAGCTTTTAAGTACCATAAGTAACCAGATGAACCATCTTCAGCAGCCACCTCAACCCATCCAATTCTAGAAACATCAGAACCAGAAACAGTATAATTATCTTTCATGATAATTGGTTTGTTACTAAAAGATTTAAAAGTAGGTTCGTTAGCACCTTTTGTAGTTGCTCCATCATAGTTATCACCTTTTTTGTATTCAGAACCGATAACTAATAAAGTACATCCACTTGCCGTAGTAGCTAGAGCAGAACAGTCAGCAGCATCATAAGGCATAACTGTAATTGTTACACCATCAACTAATTCTACCATTGCTCTTACTACAACTCCTGGAGTTGATAATAAAACGATGTCATGATTTCTAACACCGTGATCAGCTAAAGTAAATCCATCAACAGCGACATTACCATCGATATCAGTTAATACTGTAAACGTACCAGTAGTATCTCCAGCTGTGATGATAGTACCTTTTAATGAAATATGTAATCTTGCTTGTTCAGACCATACAACTTGATCAGCTTGCATTGCCTCTTCAGCTCCTACTTGTGAAAGAAATCCAGATATAGTCCTAGGACCAAATACCTCTGCTTCTTGCGCCATAAGATCTGGTAAATATTGTTGTGCCCATCCCTCGTTAGCTGTTGAAGCTAAATCCAGGTAGTTTGTAGATAGTAATTGCTTTTGCGAAGCTGCAACACTATTTAAATTTGGGCCATTTGTAATTGCCATAATTTTTTAATTTTTAATTTTTAAATTTATTGTTTTTAATTTTAAACTTAAAATCAGAAGAACTATCACCTAATACTTTTACTCTAATGCCTCCAGCTTCAACAGCCTCATGACTTTGTCTTGGATTCATATCCACGTTTTTAGATTTAGCAATACTATTTTTCATAGCATCTGCTTTTCCTTGTTCGTAAAAGTGTTTCGCAACAGCGTCTGCATTCATTGCTGTATATAGAGATTTATGATAACCTTTAGCATCTTTTAAAGCAGAATTTTCGTCTAAAAACTTTTTAGTGAAATTGCCTATATCGCTCTGAGTGTCTCTAATCTCTTCAACATTGTTTACATTAAACCTGTATTTCTTGTCACCGACGTTGTATTCAAAACCTTTGAACGTGTCGTTGAAAACATTATTTGTTTTCTGTGTAAAAATATCAGAGTTCGTTTTAACTGTTTTTTGAGTTGCTTCTGACTCCTTGTTGTACCTATTAAAGAAATTAATTGCTTCTTGTTGCTCACTCGTAAGCTTAGAACCCATTTTAATGTCTTCATAGTATTTAGACTTTTGCCCGTCTAAGTGGCTTTTAGCGCTAGCAACTTGCTCTTTAAGCGCTAATTTTTTTCTGCGTATTTCTCTATCGTCGTCTATATCTTCGTCGAATGAGAAGTTGTCTTCCATAAGGAAGTTAATTTCTTCGTTGTTTAAATGAGGTTTTGTTTGACTGTAATACTCTTGTAGTAAATCTTGATTATCCATTTGGCTATAATCTTGATTAAGCTTAACGTAGTCATTTAAATCTCCACCAGTTTCGTCCATAAAGCTTACTAGCTTTTGAATGTTCTCCGGTAGTGGTTCTCCAGTAACCTCGGCTTTAACTATAGCTTCTTCAGCTTGTTCAGCTATTTCTTCAACAGCTGTTTGCTCTTCAGTGATCTCTTGTAACACTGGTGTTTCTGAAACTTCTTCTGGTTGAGTTTCTTCAACAACCTCTTCAACCTTAGTTTCTTCTACCGGTTTGCTTAAATCAACCTTTGTTATTGCTTGTTCGACAACCTCAGTAGGTTTTTTCATTTTTGCCTTAACCTTTGTAACGTTCCCTTTCGTTTCATTACCATCTGGTTGTTTTTCTGTTTTTGCTTTTACTTTAATTTTGCCAGTTTCGTCATTTGCGATTGGCTCTTCTTTTTCTGCCATAATATAATATAATAATAATTAATAAATTCTAACTAGGATCAAAAGAACCTAAATCAAATCCTCCACCTAGTATATCATTACCTGCGGACTCAAAGTTTTTAGGTGGTTTTTGATTGTTTCTTTGATCTATAAGCTCACTTTGTTGAGTGGCTTGTATTTTTGTTCTTTCGTCTTTCCTATCTTCTTTCTGCTTCTCTCTGCCTTTAATATTGTCAACCTCAGTCCCTTTAAGCTGCATATTATACTGAAACTCTAAAGCCATTAACTCTTTTTTAAGTTCCATTTCGTGTTGCATTTTTTGAGACGCGATTTGAGCTTTTAGTTGCTCTAGTTCACTCTGATTGTCAAGCATAGCTTTGTTTTTTTGTATCTCAGCTTGAGCAGCTGCTTGAGCGGCTTGAGTGTTAGATTGTGTTTGGGCTTCTATGTTTTCTAGTTGTATCTCCCTGTCTCTCTCTTCTTTCTTGCTTCTCCTTATCTTTAACAGTTGGTTCGCTAGCTTTATATTCTTAATCTCTCTAAGATCTATTGCGTCTTCAAGGTTTATGAGCTTTTGCTGCAAAGCCATTTGGATGTTGTTTTCTAGCTTAGCTTTCTCCTCCTCATCAGGTGTTAAATCAATAAATATACCAAAGTCATATAAGTGTAACTCTGACATCTCTTCTAACGTAGCCACGTTGTGAGCTCCTATAGCTTGAATAAAAGCGTCTTTCGTTGGAGAATATTCTATAATGTCAGATATTCTTAAAGATAAGCACTCTGCCGTTTCAGCGGTTAAGAATAGCCCAGCTTGTAGTATGTGTTTAGTAGCTGTATTAGAATTTGCTGCGGCTAGTTTTTGAACCCCAACTAAAGCATTTGCATCTGGGGTACTACCATCTCTAGCTTCATTAAGCCCAGTTACGTCTCTTATCATTTGTAGGTAATAATTATAGTTACCTATAAGAGCTTGCATTTTATTTCCACCAGAACCAGATGTAATTTCTTGAATAGGTATTTTACCTGGATTCATATCACCTTCACTTGTAAAGCTCCTACCTATAACAGACCCAGTCTGGAAGAACATGTTTAGAGCTTCTTGTGGATTGTAGTTTGTTCCATTACCTAAATCTACCTCAGCTAAACCATCAGCATCTAAGTAAACACCATCAGGAACCATTCTTGACATCACTTGTTGAAGCTTTAAATGTGTCAACTGAATCATGTCAGCAAAACCAGTTATACGCTTTACTAGTGAATCAATTTTTCCATTGTACATTCTTGGAGCAACAATAGAATAGTTCATTTTTACTTTAGTAAAATCACTTTTAGGACGCATCATATTTCTAGCCATCTCCCATTTTAGTAGCTTTTCAGTACCTAGTATCATAGCACCTTCGTAAAGACACTCTATAGATCTTAGCATTTTACTATATACGCCTTCTTTTTCTTCTGGCGGGTTAAACGAATCGTCTTTAGGTATAATTTTTTCAGCTCCAGTTGCCATTTGTTTAACCTTGTAAACCTCATTCATGTAGGTTTTGTAGTTAAAATACAAAACTTGAATAGTGTTATTGTCTTCTTTGTCAGAAGAAAATCTTGTAGTATTATTGTTTTTGCTAAACGTTTTGTTTTTAATTATATCCTCAAGATCATCACCTGATAGATGTGGGAATTGTTTTGCTAGCTCGTTTATTGGAATCGTCTTTACTTCACCAACGTAATATATGTCTTCAAAATACGGTGAATCTGTGTGAGAGTATACTAAATTAGCGGGATCAACATAATCTATAACAACCCCCTCAGAAGTATTAAAATTTGTTTTAACAGCACCCATCCCCAAAACCGTTAAATCATAGTAAAACCTCTTTTTTATTAAGTCATAATTATTACCTTCAAACAAAACATTTAATGCTTGTTCTTCAGCGATCTCTACAGCTTGCTTGTAAGTCAACTGCATATAGAGCTCTCCTTCTTCAACTGTCTCTGGTAATTTGTCAATATTACTCTCTGTCAAGTCCATCCCAAATTGAGCTGCAAATTCGTTAAAACCCTTCATCTTGATATCAGACATTATAGCTCTACCGTATTCCGTTCTCTCTTTTAAACCAAATGGATCTTGCGAGTAAGCTTTTATATCATATAATCTATCAGACATACCATTAACAACTATGTCAACAAACTTAGATATAATTGGTACTGGCTTCCAGTCTAAATTTAAATAGGACAAATCACCGTTTATAGATAACTCATCCTTATATTTTTGTATAGACTGTTCGCCTCTAGCGTATAGTCTTAAGTTGTGAAAATCATTACTATTGGTTTTATACCTATTAGAACCTCTATCGTTGTTGAACCATTCTTGCTCTATAGCTTTACCTACTTTCAAACCATAATCATAGCTTAGCTTTTCAGCATCACTAACTGTTTGACTCGGGAAATAACTTTTAATGCCAGACTCTGCCATATTTATTATTTGATTATTTGTGAATTGTTTCCAGTATTACTATACTTGGAAATATTTATATTTAATGGTTGTTTTTCAACCTTAGCGTTTGGCGCGTATAAATGTCTATTGTTTGCCATGATAGCTAAACCAGAGCTTATTGACGCATCATGCTTTGTTCTTTTGTTTATATCAAATCTACTCCAATCGTTTAGTAGTTCATTGAAATACAAGTCACCGTGTGTTCCATCTTGTTTAATTCCAACGTGATCTTGTATGTACATCTCAATTGCTGCCGCGTGAGCTTGTTTGATATCTTCTGAAGAGTTAGGTATACCACCTACTTCTTTTTCTGCAACGGACAACTTATTCCAAATTTTGTCCGGTCTATTCATACTAAAACCTCTATACCCTCTACGTCTCAGGTAGTACAAGAGACGAGGTTTATTATTCTCTGCAAGTATAGGCATCCCGTAAAACACTAAAGCCATTAGAACGTCCTCAAAGAACATCTCAGCTGTTGGTGGTCTTGATAAGTATTCTAAAAAGAAACTGTTTGCTGGGGCGTCTTCCATGCTGAATCTGGTTAAACCGTGTAAAGCTCCTTTTGATCCAACTCCATCTACCGTACCCGATATATCGTAACTATCACAACCAAAAGCACCCATGTGTTCATTGCCTGGATATTTGATACCGTTTTTAAGTACCACTTTGTTTTGTATTCCAGAAGGCGGAACCCAACTAACTTTGAATCTTCCTTTTGGATCTGGGTAAAATATAACCTGAGAATCTTTAATACCGTTCACCCATTGAAAATTACCTGTTGTAACCCCAAGAGTTCTGGTCATCTCTTCGTTGTAATCTATCTGCTCGTATATTTTAACTAAGTTAAATATACTTCCTTTTGCCTCGTCTCTAAACGCGTGTTCTGTAGTTCTTGGAAATTGACGGTAAAATTCATTTAAACCATCGTGATCATCTTTTAAACCGTCTACCTCATTTTGCCAGTTATCTATTACACCTACATCTATTAGTTCACCGTCTGGTGCGAGTCTATCGATATCAGGAGTAGTAAAGACTGGAACTCCATACTCATCAATAAATCCTTCATAGTTCCATTCCATTGGGATAAACAAAGAGTATAGGCCAGACTTTGTCTGACCATTTCTATTTCTCTTCGTGACATCTGAGGCATTGTATAGTTTTTTAAAATTCTCTCCACCTTTATCTAAAGCATTTGAAGTTGAGCCCATCATACACTTACCGATAATCCTAGACCCTAATCGTAAACATGTTTTTGTAACCCTCCAGTTATTTAAAATATTATCAGGTCTTTCCCACTTACCACTCTCATCATGTACTAGTAGGTTTAGTTTTTCACCATCATAACTATTGTCTCCAGTATTCTTCCAATCTATTGTCGTATCTAATCCCTGTATGTCTTCCAGCTTTTCATTAGCTGTAATCTTTTTTCTTGTAAACTTGCTAGCAGGTACACGGTAAGCAAGCTCGGACTTAGGACGATCCATACCATCTTGGACAGGTTTAAAAAAGAAAGGATAATTAATTGATATAGGTACAACTTTATCAGTAAACATTTTCTTAGCATCAGCTCCTGTTTTAGATAGTATTCCATATCTACTATCACTTGCGAGAGTGGCTAAATTAACTGTTTCTGCTGATGACATAAAAGAAAATCCAGAACGTCTATTTTTAAGGTAGCACATTCCGTAACACCTCTTGTCTGCTTTACAAGCCTCCCAAAATATATAGAATAATCTGTTTGCTTCTCTAAAGTCTGGAGCACCTACGTCAATTTTACTCCATTGTAAGTACATATACTGCGTACCTGTTATCCAGGTTGGTTTACCATTATTCATAAACCAGAATCCTTCTTCCCTTCTTTTAAATTCTTCGTCTATATAATCGTACCATTTTTCTTTACTGCTTTCCGGATAGTTTCTCCAATCGAATATATTTTTAATTCTCTGCAACTCCTTGGGATACTCGAATTTCACCCATTTGTTCTTCGGATCTTTGTAT
>Ga0209337_1001895_pt1 | contig 15527 bp, 13 predicted proteins | sample LinPmetageLP53_FD_184044 | JGI IMG/M metagenome (GOLD analysis project Ga0209337, IMG submission 184044) | Marine viral communities from the Pacific Ocean - LP-53 (SPAdes) (version 2) | ecosystem: Environmental > Aquatic > Marine > Oceanic | place: Pacific Ocean | collected 2010-02-08
ACTATCTTTGGAACCGAAGACTTCGTGCCTCGCAAGGGCGTGATGACTCGTTACGGTAAGAAGATGGTTCGTCCAGATATGTATGGACTCGTTATCGTTCGTGATCTCTAAGAGATAACTCGTAACACAAAAAGCGCCTCCTTCTCTTAACTGAGTCGGGGGCGTTTTTTTTATTTGCGTTAGTCAATATTGTAGACTATTTACGGAGAGGAGATATATAGAACATGGCAATACCAACACTCACACCAGCGTCAACAACTAGCGCAATAACGCTTCCTTCAACAGGAACCCCGTCATTGGTTTCAACAAGTTGTCCCATTGGTGTCTACACAGGTTCATCCGACTTCTTGTCGGGAGCATCGGATCAAGTAGCATACACCTATCAAAAGCTCGGTGGTGACATCTTGGATATTGAGTTGACGACAGGCAGTGTCTACGCAGCCTACGAAGAAGCGGTATTAGAATACTCCTACATCGTCAACATGCATCAGTCAAAAAACATCCTATCAGATGTATTGGGGATGACGACAGGTACATTCGATCATGACGGCAACGCATTGACAGGCGATACAGACGTAGCTCTAAAATATCCCAAGACAACTTTTGCCCACATCCAGAAACTAACAGACGGATTCGGAGGGCAAGCAGGCATCGGCGCCAACTCTATCATTTATTCAGCATCATTCGCAGGAGTGTCAAAGCAGCAGGAATATGACTTATACTCCATCCTCTCATCGTCATCTGACACCAATAGCGATGCAGCAACAGGAGGTACAGTTCCTTACGCTGGGCTGATAAATGGCAACAAGATAATCATCGAGAAGGTGTACTACAAGACGCCACAAGCGATGTGGCGCTTCTTTGGATATTACGGCGGACTCAACACCGTCGGAAATCTTTCGAACTACGGACAGTACGCTGACGACTCAACTTTTCAACTTATACCAGTCTGGCAAAACAAAGCACAGGCTATGGCGTTCGAAGACTCCATTTACACAAGAAACTCTCACTACTCGTTTGAATTGCACCACAACAAGCTGAAGATATTCCCATCACCAGTAACACCTGGCTCAGTCACTCCATCACATTACTGGTTTGACTTCCGCATCCAAAGCGATGCTTGGGATGAAACAAATTCAGAAGTAGGAGCAGCATCAGGAGTTGACGGCATCAACAACATGAACACATTGCCGTTCGCCAACATTCCATATGCAAATGTAAACTCCATCGGTAAGCAGTGGATACGACGCTTTGCTCTCGCTCTGTGTAAAGAGACTCTCGGACAGACGCGCTCCAAGTTCGCCACTATACCAATTCCAGGTGAATCAATAACGCTCAACGGAACTGCACTTATCTCCGAGGGTAGAGAAACACAAACTCAACTACGAGACGAACTGAAAGAAGTATTAGATCAGTTGACTTATCAAGTGCTTGCAGAGAGTGACGCATCTATAGCAGACGCAGTAGAGTCTGTAACTAAGAGAGTCCCACCAGGTGTCTTCGTTGGATAGGGGATAGATAATGTCAGATGATAACAAATGGAGCCAACCTGCTGCACCGCCACCGCCATTATTTGTCGGAGAGAAGGAAAGAAACTTAGTCAAACAAGTGAACGACGAACTCATAGAAAGAGTCGTTGGACAACAAGTAGTATACTATCCGATAGACAAGAACATAACACAATACAGCGACATCTATGGAGAAGCAATAGAGAAATCATTCCTTCCACCAATCCGAGTATACGCTCTCGTCGCTTTCGACGGCATCCAAACAAAGGCAGATGACGCAAGCGGACTTGATAAGTCAAGCAAGATAACCGTCAACTTCCACAAACGCAGACTAACTGAAGATCAAGACTTGTTTGTTCGCGAAGGAGACTTTGTTCTCTACGGTGGACTGCATTATGAAATCTCAACGCTCTCGCAGCCAAGAGAGTTATTCGGACAAATAGATCACAAGTTCGAAATAGCAGCAGTCTGTATATTATCCAGAGAGGGACTATTCGATGCCAACTGATATAAATCTGAAAGAAGTTGCGTTTTTACCTTCAACCATCGAGACTATCGACAGGGCACTCTTTGACTATGTTGACGACACGCTAGACATCTCTTGCACTACCAACAAGGGGTGGAACAAGGTTCCATTCTATTGGACGGGCGCTGAAAGAGCATACCAGATAAAACACAACAGAGAGTTGAGAGACAACAACGGCGTCCTCATCTATCCAATAATGACGGTAGAGAGAGTGTCGATAGTAAAAGACGTCTCAAAGAGAGGTTCAGTCTATGCTCCCATCTCAAACATCAACGATGTGCAAGGCGGTTCCATAACCGTTGGCAGAGTAATAAAACAAGACAAAACCGCCAACTTCGCCAACGCCGACTCAAAAAGAGTTGTTCTCAATGTCGGAAATGGACAAGAAACATTTCCGATAAAAGAAAATAAAAAAGTAGTATATGAAACCCTCACAATGCCCATCCCCGTCTACCTCGAAGCGACATATAAACTATCAGTAAAGACAGAGTACCAGCAACAGATGAACGAGATACTAACTCCGTTCATGACAGCACCAGGCGGTATCAACTACTTTATCGCACAGAAAGACGGACACAGGTTTGAAGTCTTCGTTGATTCCGACTATTCAATCGAGAATAACGGCTCCTCCCTTGGAGAGGACGAACGAGGCTACAAGGCAGAAATATCGTTCAGAGTCATCGGATACATAATGGGAGCAGGTAAAAACGACGAACAACCAAAGATAGTTCGCAGAGAGAATTCAGTGGAATTAAAGATGCCGAGAGAAAGAGTTATATTCGGAGACATAAATGAGAATATGCACCTCAGTGGTAATGTTCCATTTTATAGAGAGTAGCGATTATTTATTTATGCGTTTACGCTTTTGTTCAACTATTTACTTACGATAATACGAATATAATTACTTATTTCGAAGATTATGTTATAATGCTGCAAGGAGATAACACATAATGCCAGTTAAATCATTCAAATTCATTTCACCAGGTATCTTCATTAACGAGGTTGACAACTCTCAGTTGCCAAAGGCAGGAGAGGAGTTAGGTCCAGTCATTATTGGGCGCACCGAAAGAGGACCTGCAATGCGTCCTGTGAAAGTAAACTCATTTTCAGAGTTCGTTGAGGTTTTCGGAAACCCTATTCCAGGTGGACAGGGCGGAGACATCTGGCGTGACGGAAACTATACCACACCAACTTATGCATCTTACGCCGCACAAGCATACCTCCGCAACTCCAATTCCGCAACAGTCGTCCGCTTATTGGGCGCTGATCAAGATGGCTTGGCAGACGGAGTAGCAGGAAAAGCAGGCTGGGAAACAACTTTACAAAACGACGCCGATTTTGATGACAATGGAGGAGCATACGGACTTTTCGTATTCACTTCTGGCACAGCAGTAACGCCTGTCGATGGAGTTCTTGCCGCAGTTTGGTACTTGGCTACTGGTTCTATTGAACTCTCAGGAACAACAAGAGGGCATCACGGAGTGGCACCCCTGTCACAATCAGCGGCTGCTCTCTATGCAGATAGCAGTGGAGATTTCAAGGCAGTCATACGAGGCGCTGGAGCAACAGGTCCAACATCCATAGCGACTGAATTCAACTTCACTCCTTCCTCTTCAAAATACATTCGAAAAGTATTCAACACTAACCCAACTTTGACTAACTCTTCAATAACTCAAGCAGATCAGGTTGAGTCATATTGGCTCGGCGAGACATATGAAGGGCACATTAATAATGTACTTGGAGGAACTATCTCAACTTGGGGAGCAGTATTGGGATTAGACAGCGGTTCTTCAAACGCAGCAAATTTCCGCACAGGATTCCAAGCAGCGCAAACTCCTTGGTTTATTTCACAAGACTTGGGAGATCCCGCAGACTTTCAAGCCGAGGACATGACGAAGCTATTTAAGCTTCACACTCTCGACGCAGGAGAGGACGAGCAAAAGAAGCTCAAAATCTCCATCGCAGACATTAAGGCTCCTACGAGCCCAGATCAAAAATACGGATCATTCAGTGTTCTCGTAAGAGACGCAAGAGATAATGACAACGCACCAGTTGTTCTCGAAAGATTCAGTTCAGTAAACTTGAACCCCAACTCATCTAACTACATCGCCCGAAAAATAGGCGATCAGTACCTTACTTGGGATGATGTCATCCGAAGCCATCGTGTTTACGGAAACTACTTGAACGCTTCTAAATTCATTCGAGTAGAGATGAACACCGACGTTGACGCTGCCGCAACAGACGCATCATTGCTTCCATTCGGTTCATTCGGTCCAGTCAGAATGAAATCATGGAATTGGACTTCTGGTTCAGTATCCCCTGCTTCGAGTTGGGTAACTGGCGGTAAAGGGGTTGCTCGCGCAGAAAACGGCGTAGCTCAATCTCCTGACGGACAATTTCTTAGTGTCGGTGGAGCACTCCCTGTGCCAACTTCCAACAATTTCAACGGAACAGCATACTACCCTGCAATTCCATTAAGAGTAAGTTCCTCCGCAGGCGGACTTTCAAATCCAAAGAACGCTTACTTCGGAATCGACACGACTCAGAATGGTAACAATCGTCATGACTCAAGTTATTCAGACGTTGTTAGAATGCTTCCGCCCGCCATAAGTTCATTTGCAACTACAACTTCTACAGAGTTTTCTTACATGTTCTCTCTTGACGACTTAACATCTTCAAGCGTGGGTACAAACGCAGTAGGTATTTGGGTTTCTGGTTCAAGACTGGCAGGAAATGCATATTCTAGCGGCTCGTATACAGGAGTATTAGATGCAGGTTACAACCGTTTCACCGTTCCGCTATGCGGCGGATTTGATGGACTGGACATCTCTGAGAAAGATCCATTCAACCATACTCGCGCTCTTGATGGAACCGATTCTACAAAATACGCTTACTATTCAGCAAAGCGTGCAATCGATACCGTATCCGATCCAGAGGTAGTAGAATACAACTTAATGGCTATGCCAGGTATTTTCAAAGAGTCGCTCACTTCTCACATGGTAGAAGTATGCGAATCACGAGGAGATGCTCTTGCAATCATTGATTTGGATTCTGGATACTTGTCAGATGCTGAAAGCACTGCCGCTATTGCAGATAGAGTAGGAAGTGTTTCTACTGCCATCACCAATTTGAGAACCAGAGCAATGAACTCATCTTATGGATGTGCTTATTACCCTTGGGTTCAAATCAACGATACTATAAGTGACAGCCTCCTTTGGGCACCGCCTTCAATCGTTGCTCTTGGAACATTCTCAAGTTCACAGCGTAAAAGCGAACTATGGTTTGCTCCTGCTGGATTCACCCGAGGTGGATTAACAGAAGGTTCCGCAGGTGTTCCAGTTATTCAGACTCGCGAGAGATTGACTTCTAAGAACAGAGACGACTTATATGAAGCAAACGTCAATCCGATTGCTTCATTCCCATCAGAGGGAATCGTAATCTTCGGACAGAAGACACTTCAGGTGACTCCTTCTGCTCTTGATAGAATTAACGTTCGTCGTCTAATGATTTTCGTGAAGAAAGAAATCTCACGCATGGCAGCAACCGTCCTCTTTGATCAAAACGTTCCAGCAACTTGGAACCGCTTTATGTCAGAGGCAGAGCCATTCTTGAGAAGCGTCCAGGCAAGACTTGGACTCTCAGATTTCAAAATTGTTCTTGATGAAACCACGACAACCGCAGACTTGGTTGATAGAAATGTCATGTATGCCAAGATATTCCTCAAGCCAGCACGCTCAATTGAGTTCATCGCACTTGACTTTGTTATTTCAAGCACGGGCGCAGGATTCGAGGATTAAACTAAACTAATGACTACTTATATCATTAACAGGAGAAATAAATAATGCCATCATTCTGGTCAGATCCAAATTTCGAACCAAAGAGAGCTTTTAGGTTTCTTATAGAGTTCTCTCCCAATAGGCAGGAAAGCCTTCAGTTTCTTGCAAAGTCTGTAGATCGTCCGTCTTTCACTGTAAGTTCGAACCCTCACGCATTCTTCAATCACACCTTCTACTACCCAGGAAAGGTAACTTGGAACACTATTAATCTTACACTGGTTGACGCTGTTAGTCCAAACGCATCAGACGTATTTATGAAATACCTCACAAGCATTGGGTATAACAATCCAACAGATCTGGAAACTGCTATAGATAAGACTATTACAAAACGGACGGCGACTAGTGCGATGGGAAATTTCAAAATCTTGGAGATGGGAACAGACAGCGAAGGAAATTCTAAAGCCAAAGGTGAATGGAGTCTTAATAACGCTTTCATCACCGAGGTAAACTTTGGTTCTCATGCGTATGATTCCGAGGAAATGATAGACATCCAATTAACTATTCAGTACGACTGGGCAAACTACAAACCATAAAATAAATAATAACGCTTGATACATTCATTCAAACGTGTTATATTATAAAGACATAATACAAACAAATACATTAGAGGTGTAAATGTCGAGAAATACAGGACGCAAGAAGGCTTCTTCCCCTGCGCCAGCGAAAGCAGTTAAGCCTGCTACAACTCAAGCCACTGGGCTGTCCTACGTGACACCCACAGAGTTCGTAGAACTTCCTTCCCGAGGACAGTTCTATTCATCGGATCACCCGCTCCACAACCAAGAGACTGTTGAACTACGTTTTATGACAGCGAAAGACGAGGACATCTTAACTTCTCAAGCGCTACTCAAGAACGGACTTGCAATAGACAGACTCGTTACTAACCTTCTCGTCGATAAGAACATAAACCCAGACGACTTGCTCATTGGAGACAAAAACGCTCTTCTAGTCGCAGCAAGAGTGTCGGGCTACGGCGCAGACTATACAGTCCAAGTATCCTGTCCATCCTGCGGCACCGCGCAAGCGCATACCTTCGACTTGACTGCGTTCGAAAATAACGAAGGTATTCAGCCCGATGAAAATAACGAAAGCGGAGTAGCGGCAACTGACAACGGAACTTTCACAGCGGTTCTGCCACGAACAGGATACACCGCAGAGTTCCGTCTCTTCACTGCTCAAGACGAGAAGGACGTCATGCAGACTACGGCTAAGAAGACAAAACACAAATTGGCTGACTCTATGGCGACAGATTTACTAAAAGTTCTTATAGTCTCAATCAATGGAGTCGCTGACAGAGCAGAAGTAAATAACTTTATCGATAACATGCCAGCACAAGATGCACGACACATAAGAGGCTGTCTCCAAGTTGTTACACCAAACGTCGATATGACTCAATCTTGCGAATGTTCATCCTGCGGTGCAGTTACCGACATGGAGGTGCCGTTTACTGCGGAGTTTTTTTGGCCTAAGCAATGAGTATATGGAGAACGTTTACGAACAGTTCTTCTATCTCAAGCATCACGGAGGATGGAGCTTCATCGAGGCATACAATCTCCCAGTCCAACTAAGAAACTGGTTCGTTCGACGCCTGTCAAAGCAGTTCGAAGACGAGAACGAAGCAACGAGAAAAGCACAGAGTAAAAAAGGATAACAAGAGACGGGCATTATTGCCCGTTTTCTTTTTATAAGAGACTATTTATAAAGCAACGACTTTATGCGGAGGACATAAAATGAATAAAGATAACGACTTGGTTCCACTCGAAATCAACTTGAATGCTAAAGCAGAGGGCACTCTCAATGAGAGTTGGCTCGCAATGTTCGGGGGAGCAATCGAAACTATTATGACAGGAATGTTCGGAGGATCGAGCATCCCCGTAAATATTACAGGCACCAAGAAGCAAATCGGTTCATTCCAGAAAGCGCTTGGACACGAGGCAAAATACCTCAAATCGATGAAGAAATACGGATTAGACAATCCAACATCTCACAAGTCAAAGGCATCTCTTGAGAGAGCAGTCAAGAACTTTGAGAAAGATACTGGCATCGTTTGGCCATTCAAGTAGGGGGATAACTAAAAGTGGCACCAAAGACAATAGACGAACTACAGGCGCAGATAGAGCAACTCTCTCAGCAATTAGCTGACACGCCAATGGGCGATACCGCAGGAAGAACCGCCATTCGCGACATGATGGCAGGTTTGCAAGAATCTGCCAATGAGTTAACTGGTTTTGATCAAAGTCTCCAGCGCACATTAAAGACATTCACTGGTATCACAGACGCCAGCGACACCTTCGCTGGATCAATGCTTAAGCTTTCTGGAGAAACAGATGGCGCTGCAAAGATGCAAGCTCAAGCAGAAGAGGTATTTAAAAAGACATTCAACACTCTTAATGTGGGAATCTCGGTACTTAGAAAAGTTGCCGAGTCAACATTCGCTATGGCAAAAGAGAATGATAAAGCCGTAGCTTCTTTTAATAGATCTTCTGGCGCAGCAGGGGTGTATAACGCAGAGCTAATATCCTTAGAACAAACGAATAGGAAGCACGGCATCTCTACCGCAGAAATGGGCGAATCGTATTCTTCTCTAATGGGGAATCTCTCAGGCTTTGGTGTCATGGCTGAGTCGGAAAGAATGAGACTCGGAGAACTCGGAGCACAATATGCAAAAATAGGTGTCTCCTCCGCAGACTTCGCAGGAAGTCTCGAAACAATGACAAGCACATTAGGGATGTCAACTCAAGCCGCCACGGGAATGATAGATGAGGCAAGAGTTTTGGCACAGACTCTAGGAAAGGATGTAGGACAGGTATTGTCCGAGATGAATCAAGCATTGCCCCAGTTGGCACAATACGGCGCCGATGCGGTTGACATGTTTAAAGACTTGGAGAAACAGGCTCAGAGAACAGGAATAGCAGTCGGCGAACTTGTAGGCATAGCGGGAAATTATATGACATTTGACTCCGCAGCCGACGCCGCAGGAAATCTAAACGCTGCTCTCAATACACAGGCGTTCAGCACAATGGGTTTTCTAGAAGCAAATCTAGAAGGAACCGACTCATTGATAGATTACGTGCAAACAAACCTCGCTAATTCTATGCAGTCTTGGGATTCTATGAACGTTTATCAAAGGCAGGCGATAGCCTCCGCAGCAAATATGGATGTAGCGACATTATCTAATTTGATGAACGCTGAAGCTCAGGCGGATATGGACGATGAAAGAGCGACTTCGCTTGAGGCATCAATGCAGGCTGGAATATCTCTATATGAACAACTGACGATATTCGCTAAACAATTTGCCATAGCAGTCACACCAGTCATGAATTGGCTGACGGCAGCGCTTGGCAAGATAAATTCAGCATTAGATGTAATGAGAAATAATTGGGATGTTATTGGAGCAGCGATAAAGGGAGCATTTGTTGTTACAACGATCTTTGCCTTTGGAAAAGCTATAATGAGTGTTGTCAAAGCGATAAAGGATCTCACCATTGCGGAAGCAATTCGAAACGCGTTTACAGGTCCATTGGGCTGGGGTAAACTAGCAGTAGGTGGCGCTATTGCAGGTGCAGCAATAGCTGGTATAAAGGCATTATCGCCAAGCGAAGAGTATGCCCGTGGAACCGATAACGCATCAGGGCGAATGGCACTCGTCGGAGAGGAAGGTCCAGAGCTTCTTGTACCTCCTCCTCACTCTGCCGTCGTAAACAACACTACGATGACAGATTTAGCCAAACAGGGCAACGGAGGTGGAAATAACACAGCCGTCGTCGCAGCAGTCCAAGCACTTGGTTCAAAGCTTGATGCTGTAGTGACTGCCCTCAATGCATCGGGCGATTTCGTTATGCAAGTTGATGAGCGAGAGTTCGGAAGAGTGATAAATAATCATCTCGGAGAACCAGGATACCGAAAAATAGATATTAGGACAGCATAGAGATGGCATACCTATTGTCAAACCCAGAGGAGGGCTCATACTCATTAGATCTATATTATATAAAGTTCACTCATCAACCAACTGGGCACATAGTTGCCTTCCCAGCAATTATCCAATCACTTTCAGACACACACGCTCCATCGTTCAGTAAACAATACGGTAATGATACAATGGACCCCACAATCATATTGAGCAGCACCGACAGAAAGTTAAGTTTTTCCTTTACTGTGTTGAACTCCACGTTAGAAGAGGCAAGGCATAATACACAATGCGTCAATCTGCTAATACAAATGCTATACCCGCTCACGGACGGTGACGGGGCAGTAATAGGCAACCCTTATATTAAAGTTGAAGTAATGAATCTAATAAGTAGCGCTGTATCTAGTGAAGGTATCCTATGTGTTATAGATAATATAAGTTATGATATGAAGCTGGACGATGGCATTATAAGCGAGAATAAGCATATATATCCAGTAAGCTTGGACATAAGCATTGCCGCAACCGCTGTCTTAGAAAGAGATGCCCACGGCGAGACTTTCCTTCCCAACACTTATCCCTCGTATGGAGGTATGTAGTGTCAGACGAACAACATCCAGACGTCTTGACATTTGGAACTCACGTATATCCTGCGTTAAAAATAACAGAAGAGCCAGACCCTCAGCATCCAGCTTGGTTTGATCCCGAAAGTGCCGTTGACTTTGAATACTTTGTTTTTCTAACATCGTTTCAAGAAACATTCAATGCCAGATGGGAAATTGGGAATCGCTCGTATGGGCGCTTAAACCCAATGTATTATTATGGAGGAACAGATCGAGAAGCGAGCATATCTTTCACGCTACCAGCGATGACTGTTCAGGAGTCGGAACAAAACCTTCTCAAATGTTCAGAACTATCTCGTGCCGTCTATGGGAGATATAGAGCTTGGGATATTGATCCGAGGGTGACGGACTTCACTATGGTAGGGCACCGCTACTTCAGAGTTGACTTCGGCAATTTAATAATGAATGAAAGAGTGTTTATAAGCTCATTTTCATTTAAAATAAACCCAGAAGCAGGAGTGTTTGAACATGACAAAGACTACTATACTGCCGAGGCTGCTGTGTCAAGAATGGACCCAGAAGGCTCTGGCGCCAACCCAGTCCAAACTGGTGAAACTGGAAATCTCCTTCCGAGGCAAATAGATGTCGAAATAAGCATGATATTCAGGCACGACTATCCTCTCGGCTTCGGAGGTCCAAGAAGAGTAGGACATACAGATAGGTGGGCAGCAAATAATAATAAAGACTTCCCACACGGATCAGGTATCGATGTTCAAGAATACATGTCGAGAACATTTACTGCATCGGAAATGGCTGAAGTAGAGCGAGCTATGGATGAGTTGGCGGAAAGAATAAATGCTCTCGAATCCCCCGAAGACTAAAAACCAAACCCAAAACTATTTAGAGAAACGAGACATAAACGAGACTAACAATGGCAAACCCTAAAAGATTTTCAAGACGATACAAGTTCGTAAATGCAGAAGCAGACGACACGACTCAATATTCAACTCCGAGTTTCAGAAGACTATCAGTATCCCAAAGACGCTCACTTAATGAAATCAAACACATTTGGAAAACAGGCGATAGATACTATAAACTAGCAGCCACATATTACGGACGTCCAGAACTATGGTGGGCAATAGCCCTCTACAATAATAAACCAACCGAAGGGCAGATATTCCTTGGAGATATAATCAGAGTTCCAATGCCAATAGAAACATATTTGAGGTACTTGTAGGATGTCTGTGAGAGATAGTTCGAGCGGCTACGCCTCCGCGCAGCCTGATACATCAGTGAACGATCAACCTCTGAACGATGTTGAAGATATAGAATTTCAAAAAATATTACTAAACAACTATTCGAGAGCCATCGAAGCTTTCAAACAAGACATCGAAAATGGAACTAGAAATGTATCAACACTTAATTCCCCAAAGAATCGGGCGAGTTTCTCCGTCGTAAGAGGGTTGGATCAATCTGATGGAGAACTGGGGACAGTTCCAAACTTTCTTGACATCTCCATAGACGACACTACGAAATCATTTTTAGACTTACCTGATTCCATGCGCCGTTCGCTAGTCCCAGTGGCAAGAGTATACAAGACATTTATAGATAGAGAAGGGACACAAGTTGACTTAAGGATTAAGACAGATCCTAACAACAATGGAACCAGTAGAGTGGAGCTTCAATCAATTGACTTCACTCGTCAAGGTGGAAACCCCGCAGAAGTAGATCATAACATAGAATTTAATATAAAATTATCAGCCAGAGAGCTTGGATTCTATATTAAAAGACAGTACCCTTTGTCGGAGCAAGGCAGAGAAGATGATTTTACTAGGGAATGTGAAACCAACGGCGTTGCGTGGATTGACTTGATTAAGATAGATCCAGGAAGAAGTCTTGAGGTGGATTCTGAATTGGTAATAAACGAAACAAATGCAAGGATAAAAGTTATATTGGGATATGCTCCCCCTCCTCTTTCTAGTATTCCAGATGGAATGCATCCTGATGAGTTTGCGTATTGGTCGGATTCCATCACATCGCAAAGTGAAATATTCTTTCTCAATCTCAAAAAACACAGTCTTGATTTTAAGGAGTCAGGTGAAGTTGGATTGTCAATAGACTTTAGAGCAGCGGGTGGCAGTGGAATGCTGGTGCCAGAGTCAGATATTTTGTTCGGTCCAAGAATGCGCCGAAGAATGAAAGATCTTGCGGCATCGCTTAGAATAAAAAAAGATATAAAACGCCAAGCCACAACCGCACTAAACTCTGGAAATAATTTTGAAGCACTCAGAGACAAGGTTTTGGATGTTTTGGGCGAAGATATTATGGATTTGACAAGATTGTCGCCCGATCTCAATGCCTGCCTTGAAACCTTGGCAAGCGGAATAGAGATCGCTATCGCTTCTCACGAAGGCAAGATTCAGGCACTGGATGATTATTCGAAGAATCGCCTAATAAGTCAAATAGATCAGACTGGTGGAACATCTTATGGCTTCCAGTCGTTTGGATCGCAGTTCCGAGCGCATAAGAGGGTAATGTACTGCAACGATCCTGAAGAAAATGAAATAGAATACAGATTCAGTACCGCCCCGACTCAAAATAGAACAAGTAGAGAATACATTCTCTTTGGCGATATAATAGAAGCTGCTCTAGAGCTTGTAGCGGAAAACGGATTACTCGGCGAAAATAGAGATGCAAACGATCCAGCCGACATTGAATATTCTAGATATAAGACGAACACGGATAACAGTTCCAACATTGAAACTAATTTGTCACCAGAAGCGCATACAACACCTTTCTCTAAGTTCCTTATGGACGACTCTAGAAGAAAAGAGACAATTAAGAAATATGGATCAGTATTTCTTAGCAACTTGGTTTTTGAAAGTTTAAATAGGAATGGAAATATAGATATTCCATTAATTTATCTTCCAATTTCATTTGGAAATTTCAAAGCATGGTATGAGAATGAAGTAGGATTGAAGACGTCTTTTGAGTTTAGAGATTTTATGACTTCACTCTTCACTTCATTCCTACCGAACCATGTTCTTGGGAAAAATATGTATCCCGAGGGCGATAGAGAAGGGATAGAAGTCCCAGCGTTTTCTGTTACGAGTCTTGTAGTTGACTACACTGTTTTGGAAGAAGTTATTAACACCGTGGACGGAGGATATCCCTTTTACAGAAGGGGGATGGCTTTGGGAGGCGTTATAACTCCAGATGAATACGAAAGAATAGTCAAAGAACCAACTACAGATGAGAAAATGAATTCGACTGGAAACTTAATGATAGTGCAACAAGTAAGAATTAGTACGACTTTAACTCAAGCGAACACTCCAGATTTGCTCTGGGGGCAGTCAACTCGCGGAGTGCTTGAAAGAGTCACGTTTGAGAGAGATGACATTCCATTCTTTGCAGAAGCGAGATTGTTTTCGGACAGATCCTCGACATCCAATAACATGTTGAGAGAAAAATACAATACGTCTCTTGAGATGTTAGGAAATACGGCATTCCTACCTGGTTCGTCGCTACGCTTAAATCCAGCGCCACTTGACTTAGGGTTCACTTCGGACGCTGAAACGTCAGTAGCTCGTTCTCTTGGCTTAGGCGGTTTATATTCGGTGAATTACGCAGAACATCAGTTAGATCTTATAAAGAAATCTTGGACAACCAAATTGGCGACAAAGTGGAACTCATTCGGCGACGGATTGGCGGGAGAGAACGTCAATGGCGATTCGGATGTTGTTTGTCTGGATAGAGTTGTGGAGGGACAACAACGCTTACTTAATGCCAGAAGAGATGGACTCGAACAACGACAGAGAAGGCAAGTTGACCTACGAATGGACGCCAGTCTACAAGTAGCTAATCTTCGGGCACGCGGGGTGGCAGAAGCTCAGGTGGAGTTATTCGAGAGCCAATTGTATGAACAAATTGATGCTGATTTGAGAGAAATTGGCGACGAAATCAATGCACTGCCTGCTGATTATATCATCCCAGAAGAGTCCGAAGAACCATAACCAATGCCAACTACAACACCAGCACCAAAGAACACCTTCGCCCTCCGCAAAAAATACCTTGAGGAGGTAGTTCGCTCGTCTAACCACACCAACTTCCACGACTCATCTCTAAAGTCCAACTACGGCAGGGTTGACTTACTAGGCAACGCAGTCTATCCATCAGAGAAGTTCCTTGCTCCAATTCCATCAGAAGGTTCGCTATACACCCTCAATTTTGTTGCCGATGCTTTCAAAGATTTTCGAAAATACTATCTCAAAATGGTTACAGCAGGAGGAATAAGACAAGGACAAGGCGCTCTCTCCATCGTCCAGCCTATACGAGGTTGGGAGAGTATGCACACGCTCTATGGAAAAAACATAGACAACATCTACGGCGAACTCGTCAGTAGATATTTCGAGAAGACAGGTTCAGATGGAGAACAATCAGATAGACGTCCAGAAGACTTCGAACAGTTCGCGGCATTGCTAAACGACTTACTGTACACGAAAGGAGACGAAATAAGACTAACTCGCTCCTCATTCGTCCTATCCAGACTAAACGGCATCGCCACAACTGGACTCGCTATCGAAATCACACCAAACCTAGGAACCGACTCAACCAAGAAGTTCTTCGGCAACCCTAACTTCAAATTCTATATGAACGCCCTCAAGAAGTTCGGATTTATGGTAGACGTTGACTACCCAGGTCGCATCATCGCAGACATAGGCTCACCAGAAATGCAACATTATATGGCAAACTATGGAATATCGGTTGACAATCTGTTCGAAAGGATGTATTATAAAGCAAGCGACTACGACTATTACCTTCTAAAAGTCTACATCTCTCAATTTTACAACACTTACGCCGCCTCATACCCGTCAAAAACGATCACAACTCCAACAAAGTGTGGAAAACCAACAAGAAGAGTAATAGTGCGAGAGCAAATCGCCCAAAATGATTATTCTGACGACTATTGGCTCTCAATCTACGTCAATACGAGAAACTTTGAGTTATCTCAGCCACTTGACGAACACAAACTCAAAAAAGTCATAAAAAACGCAAAAGATTTAAGAAAAAACCTTGACATCTCCGAAGCAATACGTTATATTGGAGATACAATGAAAAGATATCAGTTCAAAAAGTAATAAACAACGGAACTTAGTTGATAGTCCAAACACTAGACGACAAGCGGCACTG
>Ga0209337_1001896_pt1 | contig 15526 bp, 7 predicted proteins | sample LinPmetageLP53_FD_184044 | JGI IMG/M metagenome (GOLD analysis project Ga0209337, IMG submission 184044) | Marine viral communities from the Pacific Ocean - LP-53 (SPAdes) (version 2) | ecosystem: Environmental > Aquatic > Marine > Oceanic | place: Pacific Ocean | collected 2010-02-08
TACAGAAATACAAATAGCAGCAACTACAATAGACATAAATGGTAACGCAGATATCTCTGGTAACTTAGGTATAGGTGGTAATTTAACTGTAACAGGTACTACAACTTTTAACGGTGGTACACTTACTTTAGGAGACTCAGCAGCTGACAATGTTGTCTTTGGTGCTGACGTAGACTCTAACATTATACCAGACGATGACGGTGCATATGACCTTGGTAGCTCTACACAAGAGTGGAGAGACTTATACTTAGATGGTACTGCACATATTGATACTTTAGATGTAGATGTAAATGCTACAATTGCAGGAACTCTAGGTGTTACAGGCGTACTAACAGGTACAAGCTTAGATATTTCTGGAGACATTGATGTTGATGGTACAACTAATTTAGATGTTGTTGATATAGACGGTGCAGTTGATATGGCTACTACACTTGCTGTAGCAGGTAACGTAGACTTTAACGGTGACTTAGATGTTGATGGTACTACTAACTTAGACGTAGTAGACATTGACGGAGCTGTTGACATGGCTACAACTTTATTAGTTACAGGCAATGTAGACTTTAATGGTGATTTAGATGTAGACGGTACTACTAACCTTGATGTCGTAGACATTGATGGTGCAGTTGACATGGCTACTACACTTACAGTTGGTGGTGAAATAGCAGCAGCTAGTTTAGATATATCAGGAAATGTAGACATTGATGGTACACTTGAAACAGATGCACTATCTTTAAACGGTACAACAGTTACAGCTACTGCAGCAGACATAAATTTAATAGACGGCATAACTAACGGAACAGTTATAGCAAGTAAAGCAATCGTTACAGACGCTAACATAGATATTACTGGTGGTAGAAATATTACTATTAGTGGTGAACTAGACGCTGCAACCTTAGACATATCAGGTGATGCAGACATTGATGGTACTTTAGAAGCTGATGCAATTACTATTGGTGGTGTAACACTAGCAGAAACTATATCTGATACAGTTGGAGCAATGGTAACAAGTAATACTGAATCAGGTATTACAGTAGCTTATCAAGATGCAGACAATACTTTAGACTTTACAATTGGTACACTTAACCAAGATACAACTGGTACAGCAGCAATAGCTACAACAGTTACTATTACAGATAACGAAAACACAAACGAAAACAACGCAATTGTCTTTACATCCGGTGGAGACTTAGACGGTGGTAACTTAGGCTTAGAGTCTGATGGTGATTTAAAATACAACCCAAGTACAGGAACTCTTTCTGCTACTAATATTTCTGTTAGTGGTACACTTAGTACTGTAGACTCAGTTACTATGAGTGCTAATAATGCTGTTGTATTTGAAGGTGCTACAGCTGACGCACATGAAACAACTTTAACATCTGTTGACGCTACGGCTGATAGAACAATTACTTTACCTAACGTATCAGGTACAGTTCCTGTATTAGCTGCAGCAAGTAATACACAAATTACTTCTACACCTGAAGAATTAAATGCCTTAGACGGTATTACTGCAGTAGTTGGAGAGCTTAATGCTCTTGACATAGGCTCTACAGCTGTTGGTACAGCAGTAGCTTCTAAAGCAGTTATACTAGACTCTAACAAAGATTACACAGGAATTAGAAACTTAACAATCTCTGGTGAGCTAGATGCAGCTACACTAGACATATCTGGCGATATAGATGTAGACGGAACAACTAACCTAGACGTAGTAGACATTGATGGTGCTGTTGATATGGCTAGTACATTGGCTGTTACTGGAATAGCTACATTTACTACTGCAATTAAAGGGAATAGAGATATATCCGCTTTTGGAGCAAACACAGGCAGTTCTGCTAACCGCATGGCAATGTCTATGGAGGGTTCTGGTGTATCACGACTGATATCAAATGGTCCTGACGGTAGTACCAAAGGAACTTTTGAGGTTTTCAACTCTACTAGTGGTGGTACAGGAGCAGTAGGCTTAGAACTTAATGCACTTAATGGTTTAATTGTTACTCCACTTGCTGGTGGACACGCAGTATTTAACGAAGGTTCTGTAGACGCTGACTTCAGAGTCGAATCAAACGGCAACGCTAATATGCTGTTTGTGGATGGTGGTAATAATCGGGTTGGTGTTGGAACAAATTCTCCTTTACAAACATTAACAGTGGGTGATGGTGCAGATACAGAAATTATATCTATTTTTGCAGGAACAGGTGCTTCATCAGGAATACATTTTACTGATACAAATTCATCAGGAGATGATTTTCAAGGTTTTGTAACATACGACCACTCTGCTGATGCTTTAAGATTTGGTACAGCAGAAGCAGAAAAATTCCGCATAGCCTCAGACGGCTCTCTATCCACCCCAACCGCAGGAACTTCAAACGTACGCTTCGGTGTCAACGCAGGTAACTCAATATTATCTGGCGGTAACTACAACGTGGCTGTGGGTGATGAAGCAGGTACTGGAATTACAACTGGTGATGCAAATACTTTTGTTGGTTTTGAAGCAGGAAAAACAGTATCAACCTCTTCTGAAAACACGGCTTTTGGTTATCAAGCATTAAAATTAAATGCAGCAGGAGATGGTAACACAGCCATTGGTGTAAAAGCAATGGATGCTAATGTTATTGGAGACAGAAATGTTGCTGTAGGTTCAGATGCTTTAGGAGCTATGAATCCTGACAGTAATGCTGATATGTATAATACAGCGGTTGGGTATAATGCAGGTCTATCAGTAACCACAGGCGTTCAAAACACTCTCATCGGAGGACTTGCTGGAGATGCTCTTCAAGCAGCGGGAGACAATGTTGCAGTAGGTTTTGAAGCATTAACTACTGAAACTGGCGGTCAAAATAACGTAGCTATAGGACCTCGTGCTTTAAAGGCTCAAGTTAATTCTTCTGGCAATATTTACAATACCGCAGTAGGGTCAAATGCAGGAACAGCAGTCACCACAGGCGTTCAAAACGTCCTTATTGGTGGACTAGCTGGTGACGCACTTGAAGATGCTGATTTTAATATAGCATTAGGTACAGGTGCTTTAAGCTCAGATACTTTAGGTAGTAGAGCTGTTGCTATTGGTCAAGGTGCTTTAGGCAGTCAAAACTTTACTTCTGCTACAGATAATTACAATACAGTAGCAGGTTATGCCGCAGGTCTATCAGTAACCACAGGCATTCGCAATACTCTTATTGGTGGTGAAGCAGGTGATGCTTTACAAGATGCTGATGACAACGTAGCTATTGGGGCTTTAGCGTTAAGTGGTGATACTTTAGGTAGTCTTTCAGTAGCGATTGGTAGAGGTGCATTAAAAACACAAAACTTTACTAGTGCTACTAATACTCACAATGTAGCTGTTGGTTATAGTGCTGGTGAATTAATAACTACAGGCACAGATAACACTCTTATTGGTTCTTTAGCAGGAGATGCTATTACAGACGGTAATACAAACACAACTGTAGGTTCTTATTCTTTAAGTACAAACCAACGTGGAGATAGAAATACTGCGATTGGACATGAATCATTACTTACTATGAATCCCTCAGGCGATGTAGATACTTTCAATTCAGCTGTTGGTTATCAATCTGGAAGAGGCATAACTACAGGAGTTCAAAACTCCCTGTTAGGTTCGTTAGCTGGGACATCAATATCAACTGGTGGTGTTAATGTTGCTATTGGTTATCGTGCTATGGGTGGTAATAATCTTAAAACAGGTAATACAAATGTTGCTGTTGGCTCTGATACTTTATATGTACTGTCAAGTGGAACTCAAAATACTGCTGTAGGTTACGATGCAGGTGGTTCTAATACTACTGGTGATAATAATCTTTTTTTAGGAAATGCTTCAGGTATTACAGGCAGTCCCGGTGGTGCTAATGTTGCTGGTAATAGTGCTATTTTCTTAGGTGATGAAAATATTGGTGATGCTCATATTCAAGTAGATTGGACAGTAGCCTCTGACCAAAGAGATAAAACAGACTTTACAGCTTTAGATTTAGGTTTAGATTTTGTAAAAGCTTTAGCTCCTGTTACTTATAAATGGGATAAGCGTTCTAAATATGGCGATAAAAAATCTGAAGGCTATGACCTTAACGCACAAACACCAGACGGAACTCACAAAGAAGATTGGTTAGACATCGGCTTTAAAGCACAAGAAGTAGAAGCACTAGAAATAGCAGCAGGATATAACAAAGATAATAAAACTAATCTTACTACTACTCTTTCAAATGATGGTAAACAATATGGTATTCAGTACAGTAAATTTGTACCTATACTTGTAAAAGCTATACAAGAACAACAAACATTAATAGAGTCATTAACGGCTCGTATAACAACCCTAGAAGGGTAACAGGAAAATAAAATGGCAAGAACCGCAGAAGAAAAATTACAAATGTATAACGCAATGCTAGGTAGTGTTAGTGTTATTACTAATTGTTTAGATGATAGCAATGATTTTTGCAACGATATGACAGATGCAGAAAAGAAAGAACGTGTAATGCGTAGTGCAGGATATTGCAGTGCAGGTGTAGCATTAGCAGATTGGGGCAGTGAAAACATGTCTACAATCAATGCAGCTATAACTGCAGCAACAGACTACACGGCTTAAATTTAAAAAGGTATAATAATGGAACTAACTCCATACTTGTTCTGGAACATCTTTATAACCTTGGTACTCGCACCAATTTTATTTAGTATCAGACAGAATGCTTCTGAAGCAAAAAGAATAGACATACTCTTAAATAAAACTCGTGAAGAGATGGCAAAAGATTATGTTACCAAATCAGAACTTAAAGATGACATGGGAATCCTCATGGATAGAATAGATAAAATTGGTGAAAAGCTTGACAAACTCTTTGAAGTTAAGTAAAATATACATATAAGGTATTTATAAATGAACAAAAACAATAATAATAAATTAAAAAAATATAAACAAAAGTATGTTACTGGTGGTAGAGTAGACATGTCTAAAGGTGGTAGAGTTAAGCTTGAGCACGGTGGAAAACCTAACATGTCTGATTTTAGAGACATGTATGGTCCGGGAGCTAAAGGACTTGAGGCATATCGAGCTGCTATGGTTATATACAATCAAGGACATGATTCTGGTGGTGGAGGCGGTGGCGGTGGCGGTGGCGATGAAGCAGGAACTGGTACTGGAGAAACTGAAGAACAAAAAGCTGAAAGATTAGCTAAAGAAGCTGAAGAAAAAAGAATTGCAGAAGAAAAAAAAGCTGCTGAAGAAGCTGCAAAAGCTGAACAAGCTAGACAAGAAAAATTAGCTAGAGATTCTGCAGAAGCTGCTGCAAGAGGTGAAGTTCCTGATGCTGCAAAACTTCCAGACGCTATTAAAATAGAAGAAGGAACTCCTCAACAAAAAACAACTATGGCTGCACCTACTGATGCACAAACTTTTCAAGCGTCAGACCAACCTAAAGAAGCTGTAGCAACTTCAACAGTTGTAAAAGCTGATGAGACTATTGGACAAGATTTAACAGGTAGAGGATATACAGCAGACACAGTATCAGACACAGATGTAAAAGTAGAAACTGCTGACGGCACTGTTAGTCAAGGACCTATTGAAGATATTCAAGGAACTATAACAGGTGGTGATAAATTTGCTACTGTTGATGAAATACAAATTGAAGCTGGTATAGGTGATTCTGAAGGATTAAATAAATTATTAGAAGGTGACTATTTAGTTAAAACTCCTGAAGGAAAAGACCCAACTATTACTGCTACTCCAGATGCTGAAAGGTCAGAACGTAAAACTATTTTAGGTGATGCTGCTCCTGATGGAACTGCTTCTCAAATTGCTGAAAACACAATAGATGTTATTGGTTATACAGCTGCTAAACAAAGAGCAGTAAAAGGTAAACTTGCTCAACGTGAAGCTGCAGATATGATAGCACAGGTTGGTAATTTACCACCTGATATTGCTGCTTCTATTGTAGAAGACCCAGCAGTTATGACTGCTAAAGTAGATGAAAACCCTGTAGAAGTTAATGCTGCTATTGCTGCACTGCCTACAGAAGCTTTAGTATCTTCACAAATGGAAAGTTTGTTAGGTGGTATGGAAGATGGTACAATACCTGCATGGGCTAGACCTGCTGTAGATGCTGTTAATCAAGGAATGGCTGCAAGAGGAATAAGTGTTTCTACTGTAGGTAGAGATTCTTTATTTAATGCTATTATTCAAAGTGCTATGCCAATGGCTCAAAGTAATGCACAAGCTTTACAAACTAGAGCAGCTCAGAACTTAAGTAACGAACAACAAGCAAACTTACAACAATCTACGCAAGAACAACAATTAAGATTACAAAACTTAGCAAACCGTCAAGGTGCTGCAAGTCAAACTGCACAGATGTCTCAACAAATGAAGACAATGCAAAGTCAATTTACACAAGATGCTGTAATGACTTCTGCACAAATGCAACAACAAACAAGAACACAAAACTTACAGAATCAACAACAAGCTGCTGTTATTAGGTCTCAAAATCAACAACAAGCTAATATGGCTAATCTTGGTAGTGAGCAACAGCTTAACATGGCAGAGCTACAAATAGAAGCTAATGTTGAGGGTGCTAATCAATCTGTACAAAATCAAAAAGATATGTTAGATATGCAAGTTGCTGCAGACTTCTTATCTAAAAATGCTGGTTTTAAACAACAGATGGAACTTGCAAATCTTAGTAACGACCAACAGATGAGATTAGCTAATCTATCTTCTCGTAACTTAGCAGCTAGTGAAACTTTAAGCAACGATGAAAAAATAGAACTTGCAAATCTTAATAAGACTATGCAAACTAATCAGTTACAAGCTCAGTTAGCAAATCAAATGGGATTAGCACAGCTTAATGTTGACCAGCAATCTGCTATACAAAATGCTGCTACTATAGCTAACATGGATTTGACTAAATTTAGTGCTGCTCAACAAACACAGTTAGCTAACAGTAAATTTATGCAGACTGTAGCTATTACAAATATGAATGCTGAGCAACAATCTATTATGCAAAATGCTACAGCTATGGCTTCAATGGATTTAGCAAACTTATCTACAAGAGAAAGACTAGCAGTTACTAATGCTCAAAACTTTTTAGCTATGGATATGGCTAATCTTAATAATGAGCAACAGTCTAATATGTTAAGAGCTCAACAAAAACAACAAAGACTATTATCTGACCAAGCTGCTACTAATGCTTCAGAGCAATTTAATGCTACTAGTCAACAACAGACAGACCAATTTATGGCAGGAATGGCTTCTCAAATGAGTCAATATAATGCTGCACAAACTAACTCAATGTCACAGTTTAATGATAGTCAAACAAACGCTGCTGCTGCTAGAGATGCTGGTAGAGCTGCTGACGTTGAAAAGTTTAATACACAGGTAAAGACTCAAGTAAATCAGTTTAACGCCAATCAAGATTTTGCAAGGAATCAATGGAACGCACAAAATCAAGCAGTAGTAGAACAGTCTAATACACAGTGGAGAAGAAATGTTAATACTGCAAATACTGCAATGCAAAATCAAATTAATGCACAAAACGCACAAAATTCTTTTGCAATGTCTCAAACAGGAATGTCTTTTATGTGGCAAGAATTAAGAGACCAAGCTGATTATGATTTTAGAGAAGGTGAAAATGAAAAAAATAGAATATCACAACTTGTAAATACTGCACTAGCGTCAGACCCTGATAAATATGGAAGCAGCGTACAAGACATAAAAGATTTAATAGCAACATTACTAGGATAAAAACATGGGATTATTTAAAAAATTAAAAAAAGTATTTAAGAAAGTTACAGGTTTTGTAAAAAAAACTATAAAGAAAACTGTAAAAGCTGTAAAAAAAATAGGTAAAAAAATAAAAAGTAGTAAAATACTTAAAGCTTTAGCAATCGCTGCTGCAATTGTAGTTACGGGGGGTTCTGCCCTCACAGCGTTTGGTGGAACTGGAACATTAGCTACATCAAAACTTGGAACATTTATGATGAACACAAGTGCTAACATGCTAGGCGGTACTGTGTTTGGTAGTAGTACATTAGGTAAAATAGGAAACTTTGCAATTAAAACTGTTTCAAAACCTTTTGGTGCAGTTGGTAGTACTTTAGGAAGCACTGCTAGAGTAGGTACAAATATATTAACTGGTAAACCTGCTTTCCAAGCTGGTCAAGGAGTAATATCTGAAACAGGAAATCCTTTAGTTTCTCAAGGTGCTGGAAATGTACCTACGGGCGGACAAGCTGCTGCAGCTCCTTTTAGTGGCACTGCTTTTGCTGGTAATCAACCAACTTCTACGAATACAGGTGGAGGCGGGGGCGGGTCAATGGCTGCAAACGCTAAACAATTTGCAGGTAACCTTGCTGGTGATGTTGTGACTGGACTAGCTGTAGGATATGCTCAACAAGAAATTTTAGGAGGAGATGCTACAGGAGGATACGGTTCTAATTTAAGAGTAGAAGGTGCTTCTCCACAAGACCCTCTTCAAATTTATGCTGCAGGTAAGGGTATAGATGTAGGAAGTATTTATAATAACATGTCATATGGTACAGCTGACCCAAGTTTTGCAGCTGGTGCAGATTTATATACTCAACAAACAATGGCAGTAGGATAATGGGACAACTTAAAAGAGAAGGAACTCCGATAATTAATGATAGTTTAAGCGGTGCTTCTAGTGAAATTATATTAGATGCTTTAGATGCAGGAATGGATATAGATGAAATAGCTCCTGATACAGGAACTAAAATTAGAGCAAAGTCTACTTTTAATCAAGAAAATTTAGATGAAGTTGTAGGTCTTTCAAGTATAGGTGCTCCAATAGCTGGTCAATCTTTAATGAACAGTAAAGAAGAAGCTTATCCTTGGGAAAAACCAGCAGAGTTTTCTAATCCTAGAGAAGCTTTAGATGATATAGTAAGTTCTATAATGCAACCAGACGCTGTTAAAAGTGTTGTTATGGCTTTATCTAAAGGAGCTGCAGCAGCTGATATAGCAACAGCTGTATTGTATTCTAAATTTACTGAAGGTAAAATTAATCCAGATGTTATGATGATGTTAGTTGAGCCTGTTATGTATTTAACAATGGCAATAGGTGAAGAAGCAAATATTAAATATAATATAGAAGGCAACGATTTAGATGAATTAGATAATGAAGACGATGACGAACCTACAGAAGAAAAATTAAAACAATTTGAAAATATATTTACTCAAATAAAAAATGGAGTTTTGGCTGAAGACATTAGTGAATTAAATACTGAAGTTGTTCCAGAAAATATATTATCGCAAATAAAAGAAAAAGGACCAGAAATTAGAAGCATGTTAAGTAAAGGAGAATCATAATGGCACAAGAAGATTATTTTAGTAATTCAGAATTTGGACAACTTGCTGGGTCAATGTTAGCAAAAAAAGAAGATAAGGATAAAATTAGAAAAGCAATTCTTGCTCAAATAATTACAAGCGGTATTACAAGAGGTGCACAAAGTTTAAAACAATCTGTAATAGATGGTTCAGCAGATGTAGCTGATAAATGGAAAGATACTATAGCTAGTATGACAAGTGATTATGATAATGCATCTTCAGATAGACAAGACGTTCAAGAATATAAAAAAAATCCAGATAGATTTTTACTTAAAAAAGCTATAGAAAATATAGATTTAATAACAGAAGGAAAAAAGTTTACGTATGCTACTAGATTTAGTAGTAATGTAACAGAACAACAAAGAAAAGATTTAGATATTGCTTTAAATCAAGAAAAAGAAGATTTAAAAGTAGCTATGGACCTTAAGCTTAAAGACCCTAAACTTACAATAAATAACAAAGTTGATTATCTTAATCCTGCTATTGTAGCTTTTAGAGAAGCTGATAAAGCAGTAATAAATGACCCTACTAAAAGAAATTTAATTACATCAGCTTGGAATAGATTTGTAAATACCGAAAGAAATGCACAGGGAGAATTAGTTACTACTAATGCTAAGAAATTAAAACTTATTAATGATGCTGAAATAGCAGAAAATGTATATCTAAACCAACAAGCATTAGTAGATAATGCTGAATTAGCTTTAGAAACACATTATGAAAAATTATTAAATAAACCTTTAGAAACTTTTAAATCTGATGATGTTATAAATACTTTAGAACCAGTATCAGCAGCTGAAAAAAGAGAACAAATAAAATTAAATAATGATGTGTTATATAAAATTGAAAACGGTAAAACAGTTCCTAATAACGAATATTGGGAAATACCACACGAAGTAAATTTAAATACAGGAGATTCTGAAAATCCACAAACTGTAGATATTAAAAAATTTAAATTTGCAAACATTAAAATTATAGATGAGAATGGAGAAATTAACAATTATTCAGAACAAGAATTTTTACAAGATGTTAGTACTAGACAAGTTAGAATTAGAAAAACTATTGAAAAAGCTCAACAATTAAATAATTCAAACATTACTCCAGATGTAGGAGTACTTTCTTTTGAAGGAGCACTTGATGCTTTTGCTAACGAAGGTAGATTTGTTTCAATAAATTCATTGAATAATGAAAACATGTGGAAATCAGGGACAAATATATTAGGATACGATTATGAATTTGGTAAGCTTAATCCAAACACTGTACTATTTATTAGACCCGGAGTAAATATACTTAAGGACCAAGAAATAAATGTTAGTGACCTTACTAAAGATGCAGAAGAAAAAGATATTTTAAAAGAAGAAGAAAAAAATAACAGTGGTGATGGCGGTGATGACCCGATAGAGTACAATTCTATTTCAATAGAAACAATGTTAAAAAGTAAAGAATTTATAAACTCTAGTCCCGCAATAAGAGATAGAGAAATAAATACATTAGTAAAAGAGTTTCCTGATAATGCAAAAGAAATTACACAGTTTTATAATTCATATAAAGAAAAAGGTTTATATGATAATAAAAAAAATAACAACACTGAAGTAAAATCTTTAGAAACTAACACACCTGTTAAATCTTTATTATCTTCAGACAACATTTATAGAACACCCAGTGAAATTAGAGCAGATGATTCTTTATCAGACATTCAAAAAGAAGATGAACTTTCAAAACGTTCAAGAGACGAATTAAAAACAGCTATTAAAAGCATTCCATCTAAATTAAAAGAACGTAAATTAAATCAAACTAAAGAAAAAATTAATGATTTTTTAAGTGGCAAAAAATCTTATTTCTATAGTAGTACATATAATAATTGGAAAAGAGAAAATAATATAAAAGAAAATTATAGTACTCCTAAAGAAGAAAAACAAGAAAATGTAAAACAATTTTTAGAGTTCTTAAATCAGTAAGGAATTTAATATGCTTGAAGATAATGAAAAATATTCATTTTATAAAAATACAGAAGATAATGATAAAGACATAGTTTTAGCTCCTTTGGTTAATGAAGAACTTTCTACTAAAAAAAAATCTGAAGAAGAATTATTAACACCTAAATATTTATTTTATAAAAATATAAAATCTACTGTTGAAGAAAAAGAAACTAAATTAAAACCTACAGAATCTAAATTTTTATTTTACAAAAATACAAAACCCGACATACAACCTGAAATTTCTTTATCTAGAGAATTATCTTATGGTGCTGCTCAAGAAATGACAGTTTTAGGCAGTTCTTTTCAACTTGCAAAAGCTGCACTTGAAGCAGGGTTTGACAAAGATAAAAATTATGAAGAAGTAAGAGCTAGAAACGAAGAACAACGACAAGAAGAAATCTTTGAAGAGTTTCCAGAATTTAAAGATAGAGAAGAAACAGCTGGTGTAATTGCTGGAAGAGTAGGACAAGCTTTAGCAGACCCTGTAACTTTTTTCTTACCTTGGGCAAAGATTGCAAAAGCTGGTAAAATTGCAAGTCTCACAGCAGGTGGAACATTTGCAGCAGGTGATATGGCTTTAAGAGAAGAAGCTTTATACGGAGAAATAAATCCTAATACAGTAGGTTTAGGTTTTGCATTAGGTGTTGCGGGTGCTCAAGTAGGAGATGTTGTATCATCATTATATGCTAGACAAGTTGATAAAGCTGTTGATGAAACAATAGATTTAGGAAAAAACACTGGAGGTCCTAAAAAAGTTAAAATAAAAGGTGCTCAATCAAATCCAAAAGTAAATCCTAAAAATTTTAAAAAAGCTGAAAAAGCAAATAAAGAAACTTTAGAAGCTGCAGAAGAATCTTTCAACAACTTAGGTAACTTAAACGTAAAAGTTAATAAAATAAAAGAAAGACGTGATGAAATTAAAAAAGAAATTAAAAAAACTACAGAAGAAAGAAAAAAAGTTTTAACAAAACAAGAATTAAAAGATGATGATTACTTACCAGATTTTTTAAAGCCTAATAATTTTAGTGTAGAAAAAGCATCACTAACAAAAGAACTTAAAGAATTAAATAAAGAAATAAGTTATATATATTCTAATGAAGCAACTGATAATATTTTAGATGTCTTAGGAAAAACTTTATTAAACGGACAAAAAAATGGTATTTTAACAGATTCAATTACTAGAGGAATTGTACACGAATTAACAAGACCTTTATTTGGAGGTATTATAGGTGGTGCTGTGGGAGCTGCTAATACAAAAGAAGAAGAAGACAATACTAAAATGATAGCTTTTGCTACTATAGGTGCAATGCTTGGAAAGTATCAAAAATATATACAAACAAAACCGTATGAAATAGTTACTACTACAACTAAAGATGCAGCTGGTAAAGAAATAGCTACTGAGTACAGGAGGTCTTTTCATAATTTTATGAAAGGTTTAACTGCTGGTTCTCACGTACAAGAGTTAATGTCTTATTCTTCTCCAGTCGTAAACTTTGCTTTTAAAATGTTTAAGACGCAAGGTGGAGGAGTTAAACTAGGTCAAACTACAAAACAATTAAGTGTAGAAGAAGAAGCCAGTTTACAACTAGGTGCATGGAGAAATAGATACAGTGATTTAATTGGTTCTTATGATGATGATGTATTACTTCTTGCTGGTAAAATTGTAAATCAAAGAAATTTAGAATCTAAAAAATATTCTTTTTTAAACGTAGATGATGAAATAAAAATAATAGGTAAACGTAAATATAATAAAGCAGTAAAATTATCTAAAGATATAGATACTTATACATTAGATTTCAAAAAATACGCTACAGAAAGAGGTTTAGATTTTACAGATGAAGCACAGTATGGATTAACACAAATATTAGACGCTTCTGCAATAGCTCCTGTTAATTATGAAAAAGCACGACAAACTTTAGCTGACGCTTTCTATTTACAAAACAGTAAAGAAGTAGGAAATAAATTTTACAAACCTAAAGGTGCTACAAAAATTAAAGAAGCTAAAAAAAATGCTTTAAATACAGCAACAGAATATTTAAGTACAAGCAGTGGTGTAAGAAGAAATTCTATTTGGGCTAAAGAAATAGACGACACTAAATTTATTTTTGAAGGAAATACTATTTCAGGCAAAAGAAGTGAAGAGTTTGTTTTAAATGCTGCTAGACATTTTAATAAAGAAAGAACTCTTTATGACCAAGAAGCCAGAGCATTAGCATCTAAATATTTTGTTCAAAATCCTACTGAAACTTTAGACTTATTAATAAATAATACTATTAATATAGCTGAATTTAGTAAAAGATTTGGAAGTAAAGGAGAAGGAATAAGAAAATTATTTAAAGACATAGATGATAATGTTGCAAAAATGGTAGACCCTTCAGGAAAATTAACACCTAAAGAAGTTTTTGGAAATAATATTGCAGCAAAAAATTTAGCAAGTAGAGAAAAGAAAAAAATTAAAGATTCTTTGGAAGCTTTTTTTGGAGTATATCATGCAGATAAAATACCAGAAAGCGTAGCCGGTCAAGCTATTGTAACATTTTTACAAACTGGTCTAGCTACTACAAGATTAACAAGAGTAGCTATACCTAGTTTAGGTGATTTATTACAGACAATCACTAATAGTGGTTGGAAAGCTGCTTATAAAGGAGCAATATCTGATATTAAATTATCTAGAGAAGGGCTTGGATTAAAAGGAAAAAGAAAACAAATAGATGGTAAAGACTCAACATTTATGGATACTGTTATGGGAAATAATAGAACTGATAATATTATTCAAAGAGAGTTACAAGATATAATGTTATTACAAGGTGGAAACTTAGCAAAATATCAACAGCGTTCTGTAGATTTTACAAGAAAGTTTTTTGAAGTTGTGCAATTAGGTAGAGTTACTAGACTAGCTCGTAACTGGGCTTTTGATACAGGGGTTGCTAGAGCTATGGATATATCTCAACTAGTTAAAAAACAAAAAACAGGATTTTTAAAATCTAAAGATGCTTTACAAAAAGAAATGGATACTTTAGGACTGACTTCTTCAAACTTTAAATATTTAAGTCAGTTTGATAGTTTAGAAAAAGCCATAGCTGACCCTACAGCTAAACTTTATTTAAAGAAAGCAGGTATGAAATCTGCAGACAGAGATGCTTTGATACCTACTGTTGGTAATAGAAGACTATTTTCACAAAGTAAAAATCCTTATGTAAAATTTACAGGAAGTTTTTTATCTTGGGCACAAGCTAAAACATCTCAAACAAATTCATTAATTGCAAGAGTAGAAAACGGAGACGCAGCTTTATTTTTAAGAATGATGGCAGCCATACCTTTATTTGCAAGTGTTAGAGAGGCTCAAGTACTTTTATCTCCTAGTGATAAATATAAAGAAACAATAGCAGAAGAAACTAAAAAACAAAAAATAGGCGAAGCTGTTTTATTTTCAGGACTACCTACAGTATGGGTAGATAAAATAAGAAATATTATAAAATATGGAGGAGATAATTTTATGGAAAATGTTGCTCCTGTACTAGGTTATATGCAAGACTTATCAGAAATATTCACTACTCCTCTTGCAAAAATGAATGATGAAGAAGCTGACGAATTTATAGATGTTTTAGGAGCTACTGGAAAAGAAGCTCTTGAAGTTGTTCCTTTTGGAAAAAGAGTTGTAAAAACAATAGAAGATGCAACAGAAGTAGAAAGTATAAATACTAAGTATTATTCTACAGGAGGAATAGTAAAAGGTAAAGATGATGTACCTTACACTAAAGAAGACCCTGCAGATAGAGTAGACCCTCGTACAGGTTTACCTTACTCTGACCAAATGGCAAGACTAGGATTAAGTAAAATAAAAGGACAATAATATGAATATAGAATTATGTAAAGAACAAATAAAAAGACATGAAGGCGAAGTACTAAACATCTATGAAGATAGTTTAGGCTATAAAACTCTAGGAGTTGGACACCTTTGCAAACCAAAAGACCCTGAATATGGATGGGCAGTAGGCACATCTGTATCTCAAGAAGTTGTAGACATGTATTACAAGAATGATTTTGTAACACACTTAGCAGAAGCTATACATATCTTGGGAAGCGAAGAATCTTTCTATAACTTACCTGAAGACATACAACATGTATTAGTTAATATGTGTTTTAATTTAGGTGGTACAAGACTTAGTAAATTTAAAAATATGATTAAAGCTTGTAGAGAAAATGATTGGAAAGAAAT
>Ga0209337_1001899_pt1 | contig 15508 bp, 7 predicted proteins | sample LinPmetageLP53_FD_184044 | JGI IMG/M metagenome (GOLD analysis project Ga0209337, IMG submission 184044) | Marine viral communities from the Pacific Ocean - LP-53 (SPAdes) (version 2) | ecosystem: Environmental > Aquatic > Marine > Oceanic | place: Pacific Ocean | collected 2010-02-08
ATGTATTAAGCTTAAGCACCCAGTGCAAAAGGTTTCTGACAGTCTTAACATATCAAGGCAAACAGTATATGATTGGTTTTCGGGTAAAGCAAACCCAACCAGGTTAAAAGTAGTAGAGGTAGAGCAGCTACTAAAAGAATTATCATTAAAAGTATAAAGGTTTAAAATGCAAACGAAAGAGTTTTTAGACCTTGTGTGGTCTGATCAGGGGTACTACTGCGTAGTAAGTAAAGATCAACAAGACAATGTAACACCTATGTTTTTAAATACTGTTGATGACGCAATAGCTAAAGTTAATGTTTTGTTAAAAAACAAGTTAGACGTGTACTACACATGTTCAACTTGGCTAGAAAATACTGATAGAAAAGCTAAAAATGCAAGAGAACAGAAGATATTTTGGCTTGACATTGATTGTGGTTTTGATGCTAAGAAGCGCAGGTATAAAGACTACAAAACTAAAGAAGATGCTATGGTTGCGTTAAGAAAGTTTACAGACGCAACTAAACTCCCTGCACCAATGGTAGTAGATTCAGGAAATGGGTTGCATTGCTACTGGCCCTTTGTTGATCCTGTTGCACCTGCTGTATGGAAACCTATAGCACAGGGACTTAAGTTTCTGTGTGTTAAACATGGTTTTAAATCAGACTCTGTTTGTACTTCAGACATATCAAGAATACTTAGAGTGCCTGGAACTAAAAACTTTAAGGATGTAAAAAACCCAAAAAGCGTGACCGTACTACAGACTTGTAGTCCGTTTCTATTTGATGATCTAGCAGCAGTCATCCCTGCTGAAATAATAACTCATGCTAACAAACCAAAGAGACCTATGGACGAAGCTACCAAAGCAATACTGGGTAACCATTCTTCTAGGTTTAGAAAGATAATGGAACGTTGTAAAGTAAACGATGGCTGCAATCAACTTGAACACATAGCTATAAAACAAAATGAAATAGAAGAACCACTATGGAGAGCAGGATTATCCATTGCCGTACACTGTGAAGATAGAGATATAGCTATACACAAAATATCTAGAGGGCATGTAGATTATGAATATGAAACAACTGAAAAAAAAGCTGATAGCATACCAGGCCCTCACTCATGTAAACAGTTTGAAATGCAAAGGCCTGAAGGGTGTAAAAACTGCGCACATAAAGGCAAGATAACAACACCTATTCAGCTTGGTAGAGTTGTTGCAAAAGCAAGGGGTGCTGATAATGTAATAGAAGCACACAGCGAAGCACTTGATCAAAAAGTTACTTTTAAAATACCTGACTACCCATACCCATACTTCAGAGGTAAAAACGGAGGCATATATAGAACTATGCCTGATGATGACGATGACGGTGTTAAGATTTATGACTATGATTTTTATTTAGTAGAAAGACTACACGACCCTACACTAGGCGAGTGCTCATGGTTTAAACTACATTTACCAAAAGATGGAGTTAGAGAGTTTATAGCTAGAACTTCTGACCTGCTTACTAGAGACAGAGCAAGACAAATTCTAGTTGATTATGGAGTTATAGTGCATGGTAAGCAGATGGAGTTAATGATTGATTACATAGTTAACTCGGTTCAAACCCAACAACGTACAAACGAAGCGTCACTAATGTATAAACAGTATGGTTGGAATCCAGGCTCTATAGAAACCAAGAACAAAATACTTATAGGCAACAGAGAGATAAGTGCGTTTGGTGTTAAGTATGTACCTGTAGCTGATGAACTTAACGAGATAAACCCTACACTGCAAAAGAAAGGGGACTATGATGAATGGAAAAAAGGTGTATCTATTTATGAAAGACCAGGTATGGAGCTACGTGCTTTTGGTTTCTTTTGTGCTTTTGGTTCTTTACTTATGCCTTTCTTTGAGCATAGAGAAAAATCAGCCATAATAAATTTATATAACCCTGAAACAGGACAAGGTAAAACTTCTATATTACAGGCTATGACTAGCGTGTATGGCAATCCTGATCTTAATTCAAAACTTGTGCAGGTATGGGGCGATACAGAAAACTCTATTATTCATCGTATGGGTTACATGAACAACTTACCTGCTGCAGTAGATGAAATGACAGATATAACACCTCGAGAACTACATAAGTTTTTAAAGTTTATATCGACAGGACGAGGACGTAATAGGTTAGGTAACGGAGTTAACAAAGAAAGAGCAAACGATACCGTGTTTAACTTGATATGTGTAGTATCTAGTAACACAGATTTTAGACAAGTTATGTTTTCTGATAGAGCAAAAGCTAGTGGTGAGATGGCTAGGTTTATACAACTACCCATAGAGCTAGATGAAACTATAACTAAGTCTGAAGCTGACGAATACTTTAGTAAGTTTTTTGACAACTATGGACACGCAGGTGAAGTCTATGCACAATACTTGATAGCAAATTTAGATCAAGTTAAAAAACAATTGAAAATAACACAACAAAAGATAGATAAAGAACTTAACATTAAAGGACAAGATAGAAAGTTTTCAGCTACGTTAGCTGCAGTATTTTTAGGCGCAGTCATTGCTAAGAAACTAGGTATACACAATATAAATATTGACCCTGTATATAAAGCTATAGCTAAAGAACTAAGTATATCTAAAGCATCACTACAAGAGGCAGACTTTGATGCCGTGCAAACGCTAGGTGACTTTATTAACACAGCTAAAAACAGCACCTTGGTTATAAACAGTAAGGTTGATTCAAGAGGAGGTCTAGCAGAGGCACCGATGTTAAGACCTAACCATGATTTAAAAGTACGTGTAGAGCCTGACACCAACACTATCTATATACCTGCATCTATAATGAGAGAGTATGTAAACAGTAAAAAGATTGACTATAGTGACTTTATTAAAGGTTTAAAGTCAAACGGAGTGCTCAAAGAATCATCGAAACTTAAAGTGTTGCATAAGGGTCTAGAGATTAGTGGACCTTCAGTTAGATGTATATGGGTTGACAACTCATCATTTGATGAAATTAAAACAGACAATTTAGACTTGGATATACCGAAAAATGTTAACTAACGGAACAGACTATCAAATAGACTGGCCTTCTTTTACACCAGGAACATCTATATTCTTACCTGCAGTAGATACTAAAGCAGCTTTAGCAGCCATAGAAAAAGAAAGTAAAAGACTTGAGTTTGAGTATGTGCATAAGATAGTTATAGAAGATGGCATACAAGGCATTAGAGTCTGGCGACTATAAAGTTATTGCGTGCTGAATAGTGGTAGGTCTGCTTGTAATCTTATTGAAGATACAGGTTTTAATATTTTATTCATTCGTTTTTCAATACCTCTTAATTTTGTAGCTTTTACTTTAGCGCTAAAGTTTTTATTGTCAATAACTTCAGTTCTTTCAGCTCTTAACTCTTTTATAGCATCATTTAATGCGTTTATAGTATCCCGTGCACCTATTAATTTAGCATTGTCATTTAGATACTTTGTTAATCTTTCACCTTTATATTTACCCTGAGAATTAGTTACTCTATCAGATAAGTCTTTTAAATCATAAAATTGATTTAACGCTGATCGACCATTGGGGCTATACATTATAGCGCTAATGCCAGGCATTTTATCTATTGGCGTACTTGGTAATGGATTATCTACAAATTGATTTATTATTCCATCTATTATACCTAGTCCTACTGAACCCAAAGTTCCAAATGTGCCCCGTAATAAATGATCAACTTTTAAGGGTGAAACACCTATTTCACCAAACCCCCTTGCAAGGTAAGAAGTACCTGCATTAACTTGTAAATCAGTTTCTTTTCTTTCTTGAAATGGACTTACAATAGGATTACCTGTAAACAGGTTATAATTCATTGCTACTTCAATAGGAGCTTTTATTGCTTGAGGGAATAAAGCAGGGAAGAGAAGTCCTCCAGCTAAACTTTCAGAAACAGCTTGTCTTACTCTTCTACCATCTATTTCTTGTTCAGTTCCTTCTTTAGTAACAAGGTTATATAAACCTTCAGGTAATAGTTTAAACAAAAACGCTAACTCACCACGAAGTGGTAGCTTCATACCTGTGCCTGGTATTATATAAGACCTAAGTTTTTCACTATCAGTAAGCTCTTCATACTCATCATTGCCTCCAACTATAGCCGCATAGATAGCATTAAGCACCATAATTTTAGCTGAAGTTATAGCAAATAATTTTAAAGCATTTTTTTTGTCTGTGGCTGTTAAAAACTTACCTCTCATTACATTTGTAAGAATATCCATACCTTGTAAGTACGCATTTAAAAATGGTATGGTGTGAGTAAGTAATCTTAAACCTGCACTGTTACCTCGTTTGTTCCAGTTAATAATATTTATAGCTTTGTTAACAGCTTCTATTTCATTTCCACCTACTATAGTTCCATCAGATTGTTCCACACCACCAGTTTCTAATAATGTTTGTTCATATATAGCTTTACGTTGAGCTAAATCAGAATGTGTGGCTAGATCTTCAAAGTATGCAGCAGCAGCTCTTGCTTTACTTTCAGGTAATAAATTAAACTCTCGTCTAGTCTTTCCTATAATCTCATCAGCTGTTAAGCCGTACCCACCAGTAACCCCTGCTCTTCTCATTTGTTGTATTATAGGAGAATCAGGATCATTAATAATTTCAGTGTAACTACTTAAAACTCTTTTTGCTAATTGAAATGGGTTTTTAACTCCTGAATAAGCCGCAGCACTTATTGAATCGTTAAACACTTGATACCCTTGAAATATCGGGTTTGCTGTAATAGTCTGACGTAGCAAAGTAGCTAGTGCAGCGGGGACATGAGTGTCTACTAATGGTTGTTCAGGGCCTCTAACAGCAATTGCAAACCCAGGATCTGAGTAATCAACAAATACTCGTTCCCCATCAAACAACACCTCCGCAGTATACCCTACCCTGCCTGAAGGAATGTCCGCTTGGTTTTTATAGGTTACTAAATCATCAGGGTTTTCGTCTCTTATACGTTCAAGTTGTTTTCTTTGTTTTTCATCTAGACCTTTACCTACTTTGGCTTCTGCCTCTAAAGCTGCAATTTTTTCTTTGTTTCTCATTCCAACAAAGCTACTTGCTTCTTGATTGCCATGGTTTCTTAAAGCTGCATTTACAGACCAGAAATGTTTCATTACAAAATTATCTAATACATTATCAACTTGTTTATCGCTACCACCTTTATATTTAAACTCTTGACCTATATCAGTATAGCCTTTAAAAAACTCTTTTATTCCGTTTTGTGAAGCTTCTAACTCATCAAGAGTTTTGTGTAGAGGCACGTACCAATCACGACTTCTAAATACATCTGCTTTTTCTTTGCTATACACACCGGTAGCTTCTAACAAATCAATGTTATGTTGTTGTATTTGGTTTAACATATTAGATATAGTTTTAAGTTCAGGGTGCTGTTGTTCAGATACAAGATAATCTTTATCAGCTAAAACACGCATATCATCGTCTGACATCTTTGTTTTTTCTGCATTCTTTATATTATTAATTTTTTTAGTTATTTTTATTCTTTCACTTTTATTTTTAGTGTTGGATTTTTCGTTTTCTAATTCGCTTATTCTTCTATCACGATTTTCGTTTAGTTGTTGTTCCCCCTGCAATCTCCTACCAATTAAATACTCTTGCACCATTTTATTAGCTTCTTTTACTCCTACCTTGTCAGCTAATTTTGTAACTTGATTAAACACACCTTTAAGAGTAGCGCTATCTTGTATAATTTTAGGCATTCCGTTTTCTTGAATTATTACAAACCCCATGTCAGCTGCACTAGCTGCTATTGCATTAGATTGTAGCGTAGCGTCCATAATGATGTCAGTTCTAGCTCTTTGAGATAGTGAATCGTTTACTACTTTATTAAAGCTTCTTGTCTGAGCTTCTTCTTGTATGGCTGCACTAGAATTAGCAAAATGAGTTCTTGCTCTAATAAATAATCCAGATAATGATTTATCAGGATAATCAACAGCTGTCGGTCTTCTAAATATTCCTTTAACAATTCTTTTAAATACACCATCACTATTAGTTTTTACATCAAACTTTCTTTCTCTAAATTCTTCTTTTGTTTCGTTTTCACGTGGTTTATTGTATAAAGGATCTGAACCTACAATTCTATTAGGAGGGCCATCTAATAAGTCTTGGGCTACTACCAAGTAATCATTAAGTAATGAATTAGGTACATTAGTAGAGAAGTTAAACAATCTTTTTATTGCAGTAACAAGATCAGACCATAAAGAATTTAAATTATTTTTAGGGTTAAGAGGTGCTGTCTCACTTAAAAATCTTTGGAATTGCACATCTTGAAGTGCGTAGTTAACAAATTCAAACACGTTATTTAGTTCTCTATCAAACCTGCCATTAGCAGCTGCTTGTGCTCTTTCGTATATTTTGTTTATATATCTACCAGCTTCGTTTTTAGGTTTACCGCTTCTAGTGAATGCATCATTCATTTTCTTAGCTTGAACAGCATGAAGAGCTTCATGAATTATAGTACCTATATTTGCATTGGGGTGTATACGCACATTGTTAGTGTCAGCTGTATAGGCTCCATAAGCTCCACCACCATCTCTAGTTCTTACTTGTTCAATTGAAAACCCTGTTGTTTGCAGGTTAGGAACTTTTAACATTGTGTCAAGCAATACAGTTTCTACTTCGCCCAACACATTACCGTACTCAGATTTAAGTATTTGTAAAGCCCTTTTTAAGTTTTTAACACCTTTAAATCTGTTTATTTGATCAGGACGTTGTACATAATTAGGGTTACCTGCAGTGTGAAAATCTTGTGTTTTAGGATTAAAGTCTGCTAAATCTTCCTTTGCATATTTTTTTGCTAAACTTTTCGCATCATTTGATTCAAGACCTAAATCTATTAATAATTGTTCTTCTATTTTTTGCTGAGCTTTTCTTTCTTGTTGCTCTGATAACTCAGCTTTAGGCTTGCCTATTTTTTGATCTTTTATTCTTTCATTTCCTTCTTCTATATAATTTTTAATATCAATTGGAGTATTAAAATCATCTTGAGCTTCAAGTATAAAGTCTTCATTTTCGCTTCGTCTTATGCTTAACCTACTAATAATCTTACGAAGCTTTGTTTTATCTCTATTTAGTTCTGTTGGTAAAGCTATTCTTTCATTGTTTTCATTAGTTGAAACCTCGATTAAACCTTTTGATACTAAAGCGTCTATTTGTTCAGGGGTAGAGCCGGTATCTTCTGTTATTTGTGTAAACGTCACACCTTTTGGTCTTTTACCAATGTATTCAACAGTTTGATCAGATGTTTGAATTATTGGAACGTTAGTACCTATAGTAGGTGCTGCTGGTTTTTCTACTTGTTCTTTTACAACTTGTTCTTTTACAACTTGTTCTTCTACTACAGGTGTTTGAGGTGCTTTTTTATTTACGTCATTTATTACAGCTTGTAGTGGGTTAACTGGAGCTTTTACTTTTTCAGGAGTTGCTTGAATTTTTTGTACAGTCTTGTTATTTTTAACTTGTGAAGTTACATCTACTCCAGCCAACACAGGTAACTGATTAATTAGTGTTTTTAGTTGCGCAGGATTAATCTTTATACCTGCACCGCTTAAAGCTCTTTTTAAGGTTGTAGGAGTGTATGATTTTGTAGGGTCTACTTTTATAAAGTTTACAATTTGTTTTCTTACATCTTCAGTTAATGTATCGTCGACATTTCTTTTTCTTGCTCTAGGTCCAGGAGCAGTTGATAAATTGTTGACCACTCTTTCTCCGTCAGGAGCTGTAGTTCTTTCGGCATCGGCTTTTTCGCCGGCTCTCCGTGAGCTAAATACTGAAGTCCCTCCTGTATTTGTACTAGACTGAGATTCTTTGTTAAAGTTGTATTTGACATTAGGATTACTCTCCTCTATTGAAGCTGTAAAATCATTAATAACTTGTTCGTTTATTTTACCAGTATGTTTATCTAAAGTGTCTAAAAATAATTTAGTATTGTTTGGCTTGTTTAAGTTTAAATGTGTTAGGCGTTTAAATGCTTTAGAGTTAGGATTTAAACCAAACGAAGTTAACGTAGTTTTATCAAGAACACCTGGTGTTACTGTAGCTTTTACATTTTTATTTTCTTTGTAAAAATTTTTTAGTAAATTTTGAGTATCTTTTAATAGGGTGTCTACTGCTTTCTTTTGAGTTTCAACAGTTTGCTTAGTTATAGAATCATTAAGTTCATTTTGAGCTTTAGCAATTATTTTTCTAAGCTTGCTTTTTTCTGGTGCGTTGTTATCTAAAGAATTTTCTGCTTCAACTGCTACTTCTAAAGCTGCTTGTACTGGGTTTGCATCTTTTTGAGCCGCATCAAACATAGCTCGATTAGGAAGTAAACTATTAAGAGCTGCGTCAGTGTCTAGCTTTTTCTGAACTTCTTCTGCTTTAATATCTGTTCTAGCATCGCTTCTTGCTTTTACAGCTGAAATAGGAGCTAAACCACCAGTTAAAGTTGTTAACGCTGCTACTTCTTTGTACTCAGCTATAGCCTCTTCACTAAATGGATCTGCACCTGCTTGTATTTTAGTAATAATTTCTTGACCTATTTCAGTAGGAACTTCAGATCCGGCTATTCTTACGAAACCTTTAGCAGAAGCTTTAGTAAGACCTTCTTCAGCTATTTTTTTACGTAGTGCACCAGGGGGTAGTTTCTTTTCTATCCCTATTAACCTTGTTAACCCTGAAGCTTTTAGTCCTATAAGATCTAAAGCTACTTGAGGTACAGTAGCTAATGCAGCTTTAGCAGTCTCAATATCTACAGGTCGCCCTGCTTTTATATCTTCATTAGCTTGTTCAGAAATATTACCTCCAAATTGAGGAAAGAAAGAACCAAGAGCTGCACCTATAATACCACCAACTACTGTTCCTACTCCTGGAATTATAGAACCTATAGCCGCACCAGTTGCACCAGATGCAAGTGAAGGAAATATCATACCTATAGCTTCACCAAATCCACCAGGAAGCTGTTTAAAGAGTTCCATAGTGCCTTCTACACCACCTTCATCGTAGGCTTTCTCTATGTCAGCAAAGCTAAATCTAGTTCTTGGGTTAGCTGCTTGATCTGCATTAAATTCTTCTAAAGCTTCTACACCTGTATCACCACCAGGCAGTGTAGCACTTAATCCAACATCCGCTATGCCTAGGGTATCGCTTATACCACCCCCTAAAGATTCAAAAAATCCCGCATATTCTTTTTCTTGTGGTATTGGTTCTGCTGGAGGAGGAGGTGTAGGAGCAGCGAAGTCCTCATGTTGAGAGGTAATAGCATTAATTATATCGTCTCTAGAAGCTCCTTCAGGCCCTTCTATTTGATATACTTTACCGTTAGGTCCTGGAATTTCGTATAAAGGCATAGTTATTTCACTACTGTTGGTTGTCCAAACTTACTACCCTGCGATGATCCCTGACCACTTGAAATTATGTCCATATTTTTTCTAATAAAATCAGTCGCTCCATCTGGATATTTAGCGTTAAATGATTCTAATTCTTTTACAGCAACTGGATTTTGAGTTTTTGCTGCTTCTTGTCGCTGTTTTAGTTCGCCAAGATATATGTTACCTAACGAAGTTATTTGTCTTTCTGGCGGATATGTAGAAGTTCGTTGTAGTTCTGCAATTTTTGCAGTGTCTGGAACACTAACCATTACACCTTCTTTTTCAATTAATTTTTGATTGAGAGGATCTTTTGCATATTCTCTAAATAAACCTACAGCTGCTGGTTCTTTACTTGCAGTTATACCTGCTGCTGCAAGGGTTGTTTTAGCATTTTTTTCAGCTATTGCTATTTGTGTATCTTTAGCTAAATTAGCTTTCGTTATTTCCTTTCTGTTATTAAGCCCTGCAATTATAGATTGATTGAAATTAGTAAAATTATTTAAATCGTACGCATCTAGTCTTTTTTCTGCCGATGATACTAAATCACTAGCAGCTTTAACGTTACCTTGTTTAAAGGCTATATCAGCACCTCTTAACGCTAGGTCCATTTTCTTAAGCTCTCTATCTTCTCCTCTTAAGCCTTTAAGTGCTTGTGCGTATTCTGTAACAGCTGGTGCAGCATCTCCAAGGTTACCTTTTTGCATCCACAATAACCCTGCTTTTATAAATGCCATACTGCCTGCATCGGATTTAGCTTTATCAAGTAGTTTTCTTTCTTTGTCTATATCTTCTCTATCTTGATCAAAAGGATTATCAAACAACCCTGCTTTTTTGTTAGTTGCTAGTACTTGATCTAAAGCGTCTTCTGATTTTAATACTGTAGGTCTATTAGCTTTTCTATCAGAGAACATTTTTTCTTGATCAGGACTTAGTACGCTAGGTAAATCCAAATCAGCAATATCTAGTTTACTGTCTGTGTCTACTGTGTCTGTGTCTACAACTTCAGTATTGCCGTCTTTTATTAAAGTTTGAATAGTCTCATCAACCATACCATCCTGGTCTTCAACATTCATTGATGTTCCAATAAATTCTTGAGGTTCTGAATCTATTGATTTATCTGCAAACACCGTAGGTGAAAATAAAGTTTCATCACCTTGTTCATAACCTCCGCCTTTTATAGGTGTTGCTTTTGCAGCTTCTAATTGACGGCTTAGTTCTTTTACAGTGTTTATATTATCTAAAGTATTAGGTTGAGCTTCTACCCCTGCTATTTGTCCTTCTAAGTCATTAATAAGTAAATTTTTCTCACGTTGTTGTTCTTTTTCCGGCTGGCTAAAAGGTTGTCTTCTAATAGGATTTGCAAAACCCTTACTATATGGCGACATACCATAATTAAGCTGTGCACTTTCTGCCTGTGTTTTTTGTATTAAATCTCCCGCTGCATACCCTACAATCCCACCGTCATTCATTTGTTTTACAGCACCAGGGTTTAGTTGTCCTATGCCTTTTGATGAAAGCATTGCTGGATTTATTGGTTCTTGAGGTTGAGGTGTACCTACCCCTGCAGTAGGTTGAGACATAGGATTTCTTGTCATTTGATTACCTATGCCTTGCTCTGTTATTAAGTCATCAGCAACAGTTGTTTTTTGTTGAGCTTTTTCACCTTGATATTTACTACGGCTATCTTTTCTACGTTTCATCTCACCTAACACTAAATATGTAGGTATATATCCACCACTAGTCCCACCTTGTCCAACACCACTTCCTTGCATATTACGAGGACTTTCTACATAAGTACGTAGTTGATTATCTGAAAGGTCTTTTAGTCTATCCTGCATTTGAATAATATTCATTAGTTACCCCTTTCCCATCATATTATAAAGTCCTAGCCCTGCTAGACCTAGTCCACCAATTTGAGATGCCATGCTTGGAGCTGCTGCATACTGTGTTTGAGTTGAACCTAACGCACCTGCAGTACCACGTAGTATATTAGATTGATACTCTAACATAGCCCTTTGAGCGTTTGCATCCTCTAAATATCTTTGTTGAGCTGCATTTAAATACTCTTGGTCCATTGCTTGTTGTTCTGCACCAGAAGCTGCTAAAGCTTGAATTCTTTGTAGGTCTGTTTGTTGATCGAGCGCACCTAATTGTCCTAGTTGACCACCTATTGTGCTTTGAGCTTGTAGTCCAGATAACCCTAACTGTTTATTTAAATCTGCATCAAACTCTCGCCCTGCAATATTCATTTGTTGAGCTTGTAGGTCAGCTGCTTGGTTAGCTTGTTGCATTTGTAAGTTACGAGCTTGGTCTTGTGTAAATGCTTGTTGCCCTTGTTGATAAGCTTGCTGACTACCTTGAGCTTGTATTTGTCCTAGTTGAGTTGCTAGTGCTCTGTCTGCTTCGCCTTCCATTAAAGCTTGTCTACCACCACCAAAAGTACCTCGATTTATAGAACCTAAACCTCTTGATGCTTTGGCAATATCCGCCTGTCTTCTAGCTTCAGCAGTTTGTACATCAACCACTTGTTGCTGATATGGGTTCATATAATTTGCTGCTATACCTGGGTCGGTAAATTTTTCTGTAGTTACAGTTTCACCTACAGTAAATGCAGGAGTGTATTTCATTGCTTCGTCTATACCGCCCATTGCAGTATTAGCTCCTGTTAAACTGCCTGTCAAAGCAGTTCCTGCTTGCGCTATTTGCTCAGGTTCTGTTAAAACCCTTGTATTTGCTTGAGCTGCTGTTTGATCGGGTAAAAATCCGGCAACTCTAGGTCCACCATATACGGGAGAAGGCTTAACACCTGTAACATTACCACTTGAGTCAGTATTATAAGTTAGTCTTGCTCCTTGCTTCATCTGCTCTTCAAAGAATGGCTGAGCATATTCAGGTAAGTTAGTAGAGTATGAAGTAGATTCTTGTGTTGTTGGAGCTGGTGATCCACCACCTTTACCTCCACCATATTCAACTAAACCTGTCGCGGGGTTTATAGTCCCTGTACCCCCTACTGATTTAAGTAAGCCAGCTTCATAGTCATTAATATGAGCAAGTTGAGTATCACCCATACGACCTTCAGCAGCTATATCTTTATATAGACGCTTAAGTAGCCATACTTTAATTTTTTTAGGTATTAACTTTAATAACATTTTTATTACTCCACTGGTAATTCGTAAAATACAAACCGTTTTTTATATCCTTCATGTTTCCAAACTTTTTCCCACCCAGGTCTACCGTAAGACTCTATTTTAGTACAACCTGTATCTCTTGCAAAACTTTGTAGCTGTTTTAAACCTATTGTTTGCCATTCTTCTATTCTGTTACCCCCTGTAAAATGCATTACTAGCACTTTAGTTTGAGGATATTCTATAACTTCTGTTACCCAAAAAGCATGAATGCCATCTTCATCAAACGCAGTCCATAACTGTTGGTCTTTAGTGAGTAGTTCATCTAGTATATCATTTGCAGTGTACCTACCATAAGTGTATTTAGCACACCCTTCTGCAAATTTTTCTATGCTACTCCAAACTTCTTTTACATGTTCTCTAGGAACAAGAGTTGTTTTCATCAAGCGGGCATAAACCTTTCTGGATTTATTTCTGGTGATTGTTTTTTTCTACCAGTCCTAGCCATTCTAACTCTATCCATCATACCGTAAAATTCTTTAGCCCCTGCTTCAGAAGAGCCATTACCTATGTGACTAACTACATCAGCTGGTATTACAAACTCGCCTTCTGATAAAGCTGCTGGTTGTTCGTTATCAATGTTTGCAGGTATATCATCACTCATACCATCACCTTGAACGTTTATATCTCCACCACCTAAGTATCCACCTTCTGCGTAACCCGCTCTTGCCCTTGCTTCTGCTTCACCAGCTCTTTGAGTCATACCATAAGGATCGTTATAACTTCCTATACCATTAAAGCCTACTGGAACATATCGCTTCTGCCCATACATGCCAGAATCAACTAAGCGATATTGACGAGGTGTATTTTTAAGCGTTTCAATTCTTTTTGCTTCTGCAGCTACAGCATTAGGTGATTGTCCTACAGTTCCTGAACCTACGTTTAAGGCACCTAAACCTCCTGTTAAATTAGTGGGGCTACTAGTAAATCCTCCTACATTTATATTAGAGGGAGCTACAGGGGCAGATACAGGGGCAGATACAGGGGCAGATACAGAGGCAGGCGGTGTATAGGTTCTTCCTATATTTCTAGCTATAGCTGCTTCCATTCCTTGTTCTACAGCACCACCTTCTGCAAATCTATTAATATACCCATAAGCATTAGTTCGATCGCTTGTTCCTCCGATATATGGGCTTCCTGAAGGAGGCGTTCCTTTTACGTACGTACCATCTTGTAGCTGATAGTGACTTGGTTTTCTACCTCCAAACACAGACTTTGTTCCAGGGTCATAATCAATAGGCACAGTCATTTGTGTTCCATACGCACCTGTCATCATTCTTGTTTTAGGTTTAGCCGCTTCTGCAGCTATAGCATCAGGTGATTGTCCTATAGCTCCTGAATTAACATTTAAGGCACCTAGACCCCCTGTTAAATTAGTAGGAGCACTACTAAAGCCCCCTACATTTATATTAGGATCAGATACAGGCCTAGATACAGGCGTAGATACAGGGGCAGGTGGTGTATAGGTTCTTCCCATATTTCTAGCTATAGCTGCTTCCATTCCTTGTTCTACAGCACCACCCTCTGCATAACCATAAGGATTATTTAAATTTAAACTAGTCTTACCTGATAAATTAAGTTGCCCTTCAGGACCTCTAAATCTATTGTCTTCAAACTCAGTCATGTCTACGCCTTTTGGCTGAAAGTCTGATTCTTCTAACCCTCCTGCTATTCCTCCAGCAATAGGTAGACCAAACTTCATTGCCATTTCTCCATCAGTTAGACCCATAGCATCTCTAGTAGCAGAGTAATCAGTAATTACATTTTTAATTCCTTGTCCTGTTTGACTAAGATTATCACTAATAGAATCAACACTTAAATTGGTTAGGGGATCTAAAGATTTAACACCAGCAGGATTACCATATACAGGAGCATTTACTTGTGGTACAGGAGCATTTACTTGAGGTGTAGTTTGAGTATTAAGAGCTGGATTATAACTACTAGGTTTAGCAACATCTAAATAAGTAGCATTCCCAGCATTTTCAGTTCCTCCCATAAATCCAGTATAGTCTCTATTAGCTATTGCAGTTGTAGGAGGGGGAGTTACTACTCCTTTTTGACCCATAACTTGTGTATAATCTCTATTAATTACCCCTGAACTATCAAAAGGTCTAACAGGATTTGTTGTCCCTACTTTACTTGTAATACCTGTAGCATCATTATATATTGCTCCATCTGCTCCCATAATACCACCACTAGTACTACCAAAGCTTGCGTTACCACCTGCAGACATAGGGTTCATATTAGAAATATTTTGTTGTATTTGGTCTTGAACAACTTCACCTGTTGTTGATCCAACAGGCACTGCTTCAGCAGCCGCGGCAAAACCTTCAGCTAAGCTACCACCACCGTAAGCACCTAGTCCAGCACCTAGTCCAGCCATAATATCACCTTGCATTACAGCAGTTGCTCCACCTACCATAAGTCCAGCCATTAATGGAGATATTGCTCCAGCAGTACCAGCAGTAGCAGCAGTTAAACCTGCGCCTACAGCCATAGGAATTAAACCGCGTAAATTAAAGGCTTCTGGCATTCCAGTATTAGGATTTGTAGTAAGCGAAGTACCGTTGCGAGCAGCTAAGTTTTGAAGTCCAGCCACTTCTGATGGATTCATATGTACTAAAGTAGAGTCTCCTCCTCTACCTAAAGTAGCTAATCCTTGAGCTGTGTTTTGATAGTTTACCATTTAAATTCCTAATCGTTTATATTGAATAATACCATGTAATGTGTTAGTTATAAACCGTTTTATACGGCTTCGGCTCCTGATATGGTGACACTTAAGTTAGTCCCATTTGACAAAACTTGTATAGTATCTCCAGGGTCTGTTATCTGTAATCCTGACCAATGTAAATACTCTTGTTTAGCTACTGAATACTCATCAATAATGACATTACCAAAACTTGCAACGCCTCCTGCTTGAACAATATGAATACTAATAAGTCCAGCAGCACCTGATGCACCG
>Ga0209337_1001901_pt1 | contig 15484 bp, 10 predicted proteins | sample LinPmetageLP53_FD_184044 | JGI IMG/M metagenome (GOLD analysis project Ga0209337, IMG submission 184044) | Marine viral communities from the Pacific Ocean - LP-53 (SPAdes) (version 2) | ecosystem: Environmental > Aquatic > Marine > Oceanic | place: Pacific Ocean | collected 2010-02-08
CACAGCCATCATGCGAAAGCTAATCGTGACCGCTAACGCTTTGCTCAAAGCCAATCGACTGTGGAAGGAATCTTTGGCTTGACCATCACGGATACTACAGGCTTGGTTCGCGCAGCGAATAGAGCGGGTCGCCGTCAGGCAGCGCCCATTGTCAGCATGACAACTGCAATTCACACTCATTACCGAACACCTGTATATACTCAAATCTGACGAAATCGAATATCTACAAGTGTTCAATAACCGTCGAAATCTGCACGCAAATAGCCGAAAGAAATTGCGTCAAACATCCTGCCATACAGGATTTGTCATTACATAACGCGGGACACCACAGCCCACCTTATTGATGGACATATCCATAACAATACCCAAAAATATCCATAACTCTTCGCGTATCGGTGCAGCAGCTAGGAACTGACGCCCCGATTCCCGAATGGCGCGCTCGTTTTGATATTGCCAGTTGCGCGCAAATTGTCCGAAATCATGCTACATATTTCGGACATGAAATGATCTCTACTGCTGTTTTCTGCTGTATTGCTGATGTCTCTATCGAGCGAATGGTCCTGGTCAGTGCGAGCGCTAACGACGCCAATTTACATGATATAAAACCTCACAGTTCAGGCCCGGAGGTTGGAGGTTTTATATCAACGCAGACAGTTCGAGACGGCAAAGGCATCCTAGTGGGGTGGCCCGTGTAGGTGGATAGAACGCGGTCCGGGTCTGCCCGCCGGTGCTAACCCAACACAAATCAATGAATTCAGCCAATAACCTATAGCAATTTCAGCTTAGCGTCTGAACCATCGTCAAAGGCGTTTGTTGCCGCCAGATCAGCCCGCGCGCTATCCATCGTGCTCCAGTCGATCCGGTGGGTATAAGACTGTGCAACTTCTAGCATCCGGATCAAGGGATCGGTCCGGCCATTTTGCGAAAATGCCTTGAGCGCGCCCAGATAATCGGTGCGATAGGCAGTAGGAATAATGATACGTTCCTGATCGCTCGCGACCAGTTCGGCATTCATCATGATCCGCGCAATCCGGCCATTGCCATCGGCAAAGGGATGCACCTCGCTAACCAGCACCATCATATAGACCGCCCGCTGGAATGGATCGTCCAACGCTTGCAGGAAATCAAAGCCGCGCTCCAGCGTACCTTCGACCAATTCGGGCGCGACAAAGACCGTGTTACCAGCGCGGTTTTCTCGTTCTTTGAATACGCCGGGTGCCTTGTCCTCCCGCGCTTCCATCACCGTCGCATGGCGGCGGCGGAGCAATTCCATAAACCCGCCAAAATCAGTGGGCAAAACCTTCAAATGCGCCAGATCGGACACAATCCGGAAAGTTCCCAGAACATCATGCGCGTCGGCGGGCCGCTCTTGCGGAATGATCCCGTCAAAGACGATTTCGGCGGCTTCCTCGACGGTAAATTCGGTGCCTTCGATGAAATTGGAAAAATAGGCTTCAAAAAAAGCAAGCGTTGCATTGGCTTCGCCGCCGCGCGCGGGCACAGGTAAACGCTCCACAAGCGTATCGCGCAGCATATTAAAGAGCGTTTCAAATAAGGCGATGCGGTCAGGATCGAACGGCTGACCGGCATGGCGCGCCTTGCCGGTTGCGCTTACAAGATCACCCTCCCGGGTGCCGAGCAAACTGCCAATCAATTCACTGAGGTCAGCAGCCTCGGCTTCATAGCCCAATTGGGGGGCAATCGCTCTGGCATCGTCGCGCAGGCGGTTGACTGCAACCTCCCCTTGCCTGCGGATCATCGCGTCGAGGCGCTGCTCAATTTCATCACGCGGCATCGTGCGCGGAAGCCGGCCGCCGCGCGCGCGCGATTCCCGCAAATTTTCAAGATAGGCGCGCGGCGTCGAGGCGAGTCGCACACCGCTAAATGGCCGGTCGCTGTCAATCGGCCCGGGCCCAAGACGGGGCCGGAATGTCAGACCGGGCAGCTTGGTCTCGCGCTTCTTCGAAGAAATCAGAAAGACAGACCCGTCTTCGGCGGGCTTGTTTTCCAGCGCCGTTCGGTCAGCGATTAGCGCATCGGGATAATAAGACGCGATAAGGCCATACCAGTTACGCCGGACAAGCCGCTCGGGATCATCCTGGAGATTGCGCGTATAGAGGCGTGATCCGAGCTTGCGAAGCTGCCCGCGATCAACGGCGGCATAGACCGACTTGTAAATCGATTTGTCAGAGACAAAGACCTCCGGCAACGCAGCAATGGAAAATTCGGGCATTAGCGCCTCCTCAAAAGCCCCATATCCGGATTTTCGGGTATTAATCTAGCAAATAAGGAAAAAAACGGGTTTTAACGTCAAAGAAAATGGCAATGTAAGAATGCAAATAAGCGAATTTTCGAGGTTTAACGCGTGCAAAATCGGAATTTTTGAGGTTTAGTCCAGCAAAAAGGGTGTCTGCTGGGGACGTATGCCCAAAAAGTACGCATTGTCAGCTTTTTTCGTAAATATATTGACAATGTCAGATTGCAAACCTATCACCGCCTCATAGGAGGTCAAAATGTCTGATGGACCATTCAAAAACCTGAAGTTGGATCCTCGTTCAAAGCGGTTCGCTGAAGCTGTCCAAAATGAGGCGGAAGATCAAGAAACCCGTTGTGCCCTCGCGAACGATGCAATCATGAATGGCATCCTAAGCGAGAGCCAAGCATTAATCGGTGCACTCCAAAAATACGGACAGGACGGCCAACTTGACCTTGACCCCAAAGCATCAATCAATGCCGTCTTTGACACTTGCCCAAAGTCGGAATTTGCAGATCACCTGCAAAGAGAGATCGGCATGCGGCTGAACGAAGGCGAAGCCACTCAAGAGGCTATCAACAATGGCATGGATGCCGCGCTCGAAAACGGTATCGGAGAATTTCGCACTCGCACGCACGAGGCTTGTCTTGAGGCTCGCAGCAGCGGCGAAATGCGAAAAGATCAATTCGATCGGTTCGTTGAGGGTAGCAACAAGGCTCTTCAAGGTATTGATCGGGTTCGTATCATGGAAGCACTAAAGCAGGGCAACAAGAGCGCGTTCAAACATGACTTAAAGAAAAAAGAAGGTCTAGATGAAGGGCCAAAGCTGTGAACGTAATGAGTGATCCCCCGAAGCTTCCAGAACGCAATCTCCATATCCTTGAAGCAGGCCAGCAAGCGCCCCATGATCGTCCGAAGGAGCGAACTTTTGCGACGATAGGTTCGGAGATTAAATGTGATAAGGACATCTTTGATAGCTATTCTTATGATGGCTGGAAGGATATTCACCATGACCTCCTGATTGTTTGTGCAGCTGTAGAATATGCTGACCGGCGCTGGGCACGCAGCGCCTATCATTGGTCAAGGTCAATTTCTGTAACCATTCCTGTGTTAGAACTGGCAACTTGGCTGGACGCTCATGTCCAGCAAAATCTTCGCGACACCTTGCGCCATCTGACCGGCGATGAGTGGCAATTCACTTTCATACAAAATGGAAGCGGCGGAACAGACAAACCACGCCAACGTCCCCTCTTTCCGCAACAGGATAAGAAATTTGCAATCGCTTACAGCGAAGGCCTGGACTCTTTGTGCATCTCTGGCCTGTATAACGAAAATGATGAGGCCGTCTGTGTGCGCGTTGCGAAGCATAAGCAGCGCCGACGCAAGGATGAGCGACCGCTTGATCGTCTGCCATTTGATGTGATCGTGAAGCAAAACGCGGAATACAGTGTACGGTCGCGAGGTTTCAAGTTCGCTAGTATAACGGCGATTGCGGCGAACTTGGCGAAGGTGAGCCGGATTGTCGTGCCGGAAAGCGGCCAGGGAGCGCTTGGGCCGGTGCTATTGCCGCTACGGAACATCTACCCCGATTACCGTAACCACCCTACTTTCTTCCGGCGTATGGAGAGGTTCATCCAGGTTTTGCTTGGGGCAGAGATCACCTTTGAACAGCCACGCCTCTGGCACACTAAGGGACAAACTGTCGCAGCGTTTCTGGCGAAGTCCGGCACGAAACAAGAGCAGGTCGTTGACACCCGCTCTTGCTGGCAACAGCGGGCAAACGTGCGAGTTAATGGTAAGTTACGGCAGTGCGGCGTCTGCGCTGCCTGTCAGCTTCGTCGGATGAGCTTGCACGCCGCCCATGTAGAGGAACCAGAAGATGCCTATACCGTCGCAGACTTAAAAGTGGCGAGCTTCTCCGACGCGCTCCCGAAACAAAATGGCTTCAAAGCGACCGCGACTTTGCGCGATTATGGATATATGGGAGCGAGACACTTGCAGCAACTTGCCGATTTCGCGACTGAACCGGACATTAGGCTCAAACCCTACGTGTTTGAGCTGGCCGAAGCGCTCGGCACGTCGATGGATAATGTGCAATCGCATCTTGGAGACATGCTGCGCTCCCATTCCGAGGAATGGCATGCATTCGCGGCAGTTCAGGGCGAGCAAAGTTTTCTGAAACTATGGACGACGGGAGGTCGGCATGGCTGATCTGAATGATATGACCTCACAGGAAATAGGTCGCCGACTGCGTCTCGCTCGCGAAAGCGCTAAAATTCGTCAGGATCAAGCTGCCAAGGTGATTGGCATGTCCCGGCCTACTCTCGTCTCTATTGAAAAGGGGGATCGCCGAATACGGATTGAAGAGCTTCAAGCGCTGACGAACCATTATGGAGTGTCAGTCAATGCTGTACTGCGGCGTGAAGCGGTGCATACCGACCTCGTACCTCGCTTCCGGCGGCTTCGCGAAACGGAAGACAGTCATACGGCAGAAGCCGTAAAGCTTCTCAATGATCTTGTTAAAGCGGAAGTCGAGCTCGAAAACATTCTCGGCATTGAGCGCCGAACCAACTTCCCGCCGGAAAGAGGCATCAATACCGGCGATATAATTGAACTAGCCGAACAACATGCCCAAGAGCTGCGCGACTGGCTTGGTCTTGGTTCCGGTCCGATATCCGATATATTCACGCTGATGGAATTGGATCTCGGCATCCGACTTTATCAAAGGCGGCTGTCGACGGGGTCCAAAGTCGCTGGACTGTACACCTTTGACCCTGGCTTAGGCGCCTGCATTCTACTGAACGCAAATCATCCGTTGGAGCGTCGCATCCAGTCGGCAGCGCATGAGTTGGGGCATTTCTTCGGCACGCGGCAGGCACCAGAGGTTCTCGAAGAGAACGAAAAATTCCAATCGCGTGAAGAGAAGTATGCGCACGGTTTCGGTCGAGCGTTTCTTACCCCTCGGAAGAGCTTCGAAGAAGCATTCCGACAGCTTATCGCTGGATCAGATAATCTGACTCGTAGACATGTAATAATCTTGGCTCACCAACATCATATTTCGCGCGAGGCTTGTGTTCGCAGGCTAGAAGAATTGGGGTTGGTCAAAAAAGGTATTTGGGCTTGGTTTGAAGCAAACGGCAAGATCACCGACGCGCAAGCGCGTGACGTCCTTGGCAACGTTGCAAGACAGACCGACGCAGGAAAAGACGATGCGAATCGTCTCGTTTCGCACCGCCTTGGGTTGATGGCTTACGCGGCCTGGAAACGTGACTTAATGTCGGAAGGCCAGTTAGCAGAACTATTACGCATTGGACGCCTGAATTTGCGCGCCTTACTCGATCAGATCAACCTTGAGGAAAGCGAAACGGATGACCTGTTCAAGCTGCCTCGCTGAAGATTTGACGCCTTTGATTCTCGATACTAGCGTGCTGATTAATTTGAACGCCTGTTCTTATGGCGAGCAAATTTTGGCTGCTATCCCGAATGAGATTTTTGTATCGGACTTTGTCATTCGAGAGCTTGGCCATGAGACAAGCCATTCGAATGGGGAAAACCAGTTCATCCAAAACCTCATTACGCAGGCAATCGTAACCGTGGCCCAGCTTGATGGTAACGGCTACGCAATTTTCGAAAAGCTTATTTGTAGCCCCGGTTCGCTAGACGACGGCGAAGCGGCCACGATTGCCGCCGCTGCGATTTCAGGCGCCATTCCGGTAATTGATGAACGCAAAGGCAGAGCACGAACGAGAACTCTTGGAGATGTGAAGACCGCAGCCTGGTCGTTGGACCTTTTGGTGCATCCAACTGTCCAGACCAAGCTGCCTAACGGCGAATACATCGCAGCCATTTATTTGGCACTTCGCGACGGCAGGATGAGAATTGACGAAGAGCGTTGCGACGCCGTTGTGAAGCTTATCGGCATTGAACGTGCGCTACAATGCACCAGCCTCCCAGGATTCAAGGCACGAATGAAAACTTGGAAAGAAGTCGTTCTTGCAAGCGACGATACGGTGAAGCTGTGATTCCCTTGTTGTCAAACGTCCTTGAGCACCGCCGATTAGCCAAGATAGAATACGTTTATGGCGGCTTTCTATATCAGTACCTTGTCTGTCTACCCGGTCCTGAAAGGCCGGGTTGCGCCTGAGCGCGGCGGGCCTAGCCGGGAGCGCCGCCCACCCCGTCTCTCTGGTGCCGGAAAACAACGCCGGCGCGTCCGCGCCGTCCATATCCATCGCACTTCATCGCGATTCTCCAATCCGCGAAGCGGCCTAATAAAGACGGCACCCTTGCACGGCGCGACGCCGCGCGGTGGTGTGCGCGCAACTGTGCGTCAGCGCCCACCGGGCAAGGAGAGAGGCAAGAGTGCCAGCGGGTCAGCACAAGAAGCCGCACCCTCAAGGAGCGCAGCGGGAAAGAGTGCGACCTTAAAAAATCCCGCTCATCACCAGAGGTCCGCCAGGATTGCCCTTCCTCTTGCGCCATGCGATCGTTACCGGCAGGCCGAGACGCCAAAGGCGGCTCGGTGAAGTGAGCCTGCGAAAGCGGGATCACACAATAGAGCGCGGTGCGGACTTGTCCGCAGGCGTTCAATCTAGGCTAAAATAACTCTTGCCTGAAATACCAGCGCGATCAAAAAATGCCTGATTGCGCGCTCGCGCGTCGCCCAAAAGTGCGTCCCATCCGATCAACTCTATCGAGCCCTGAAACCCGCTTTGCGGCTGATATAGACGCCCGCGCCCATCCGCTGTGCGTTGCCAAGTATACGTCCATTCATCAATTTTACCGACAATATCTGCAACGATGAAACAATGGAAAATGGTGCGATCATCGAGCTTGATCGGTCGCCCTTTCACATCACTCAATTTTCCCTCTTGCAACCGCCGAACATAACGCTCGACTTGCGACTGAGGATTTTCATTGTCAGCATAGTTTGACCGGCCCGGCCGTTTGAATTCGACCAAAAGGACTTTGGATGGTTCTTCGGTTTGTCGCAAACCGTGAACATAATCAAAGATTAGAACGTCAGGGCGTTCGTCGCTTTCGATAGCCTGCGATAACGCTGAAAACTCGACGTCAGAGCTGAAATATTGCGCAAAGGTTAGCCGTTCATCGATGATCCAGAGATCGTGAGATGATGCAGATTCAACTTTTTTCGTGCCATCTTCAATTGTATTTATGCGTAGCGGGCAAATGAATGAGTGAAGGATGTCCTCGCGCTGATACGAACTGTCTCGTGTATCATCACGCACTTTTTCCAGAAGTATTTCGATAAAATCGAGAACGACCTTCCGGCGCACGATATACTCTGCAAGGCTGCGTTGCTCTGCATCCTCAATCGCTGAGCCAGCCTCCGAAATGGCATCGGCAAAGGAAGCGGCATCAGCTTCACCACCTCTCAATCGGCTGAGGACGGATTTGATTTTATCAGCCTGCCGCTGGTCTCTCCGAAAGCGCTCACGAGCCAAATGCCCGTAAATGGCATCCTCTTTCAATTCGCCCGAAGGGATTTTGGTCTGAAGTTCTTCGGTGTTACCGAACGCAACAGATGGATAGCTTTCTGTTATCTGTTCAATCTTCTCGCGCTGTTCGCCACCAAGTTTTTCAAGGGGTTCCTTGAGAAACTCCTCAATATGCGAACTGCAAACATCATTGATGATGCGGTCGAGAACAACATCTTCGAACATGAAAGCCGTCCGCTCCTGATTCACATTTGTGTCGAGATATTCGCCGGTTAAAATAGCGTGGAATACACGGTCATTGTCGCTGCCGAAATATTTCAGACCTAGCTTACCGTCGATGCTTTGAGACTGGACCGTCCGGTCGTGAGCAATAAAATGGACAAAATGGTGTCCTTTGAGGTCCGCGCTGGCAACTTTATCGCATTCCATAAGGGTTAACAGCAGCAGGCCATATTCTTCGGTCTCAAGCTTTATGTCAGCTTGCTTGCGGTGGACGATGTTGTCGATCTCGGCAGGATAATGACGGGTCTCATCGCCGACATAAACCGAAATTTGGGGGCATTTCTTGCCGATGAATGTCGGCAAGAAATGCGAAGTCAAATGTTGAAAAACAAAGCTGTCGCGGCCCGGAAAATTCGAAAGATACCCGTTATCACGCAGTCCATCGAAGCGAACGAAGAAAGACGGGCTCTGAGTCGATCCGACTGCCTCTATCTTCTCGTTCTGAATTTGGTCATTCCGCTTCAACATGAAGTCGAAGGATCGGGTTTCCATGCCGTCCTTGGTTTTGAACGTGCTGACGACGCTAATCTTCTGAAAGCAATCCAGCCATAAGAGCCGCCCGACGCCTTTACCACCTATCGAAATCTTGTTGTCCGTGTCGGTTTCAGTAAAAGCGTCCCAATTCTTCTCGTCTAGTCCGAGGCCGTTATCTTCGACAGTCGCCCACACTTTATCCTTGTTACGATTGGTGTTCACGGTGACGTGAATCTGACCTTGCTGGCTGACAGTCTCCCCAAACCGGTTTTGAACTGAATGGATGGCATTCGAAATGGCCTCAAAAAGTGGTTGCATCGCAGCAGTCACATTTTTAGGTTTTGGCAAACGCTCAATGCGTTTGACGATATTTGGCCTAAGCGAAGTCATAATCGGACTTTCTCTGATATTTTAATTTCACGCCGCATACCGTCCATCTGCAAGCCGCCGCGCCTGTCCGATTGCGGTTAGGGCGTCGAGAACGGGGGTTATGCCCTTGGCATTTGTGCCTTTGATAGCGCGGGCGATGTCGCGGGGGTGCTGGGGGGATGGTGATGCGGCAAGAATATTGGCGACAGCACTGACTTGTTCGGCGAGTGTTTTTGGCCACGGTATGATTGTTGCGGCAACCGGCAAAGCGGGGGCATCGCCCAGATCAAGGTCGCGGTTGACGGCTTTGACGGTTTCGCCCGGTGATTGATATTCGGGGCGCAGCCAGCGGATAACGCCCTTGGCTTCTTCAGCGGCCCGTTCCCTGTTGAGCGCCACCAAGCGGGTGAGGATTTCATCATCCGACAAATCAGCAGGCCAGCCATAGGCTTCGGCAACGGAAGCGTCGATTGCATCATGATGTTGGTTGATGAGCGAGACTTGGCCGCGTGTCGCGATGTCTTTCAGCTTCGGTTCTATCGCGGTCTTTTCCCGTTCGGCGACGCGAATGGCTTCCAGCGCATTGTATAGCCCGGTCAGTGTTATATCCGAATGTTCGGCCAACACTTTCTTACGCAACGCATCCAGTTTTTCAGCTTCATCACGGATACGGGCTTTAAGGGTGTCGGAAACGTCTGCCGGGAACGGGAACGGGTCGAAGCATCGAGATTTAGTGTAACGAGGATCATCACCCATACCCAACCTTGCCCCGCTGGCGAGTGCCCATACAACATGAATTCGGCTCGACATCACTCCCAACCAAAATGCATCGCTAAGCGCCGAACAAACGAGCATATTATCCGGCACAATGCCAATTGGCAGAAATTGGAACACACGGTGCTTGGCGGTTTCAATGGTTGCGATATAGCGATCTATTCCGGCCATAGCTTTCCGCATCTCGCTGCGGGCTTCGCCATAAATCCACCAGTTTTCGCGGTAGCTGGCACGGTTATTCTGGGCGCGGTGCGGTTTCACATTTGAAAGAACGTGCTGATACACCGCCGGATGCTGATCCCGCGCTTCGGCCTCGGTCAGGCCATAGAGGTCAATCACCTTCACGCCGCGTGGCCGCGCCGCCAGGTCACGGCCATTGCGATAGTCAAAAATCACATTGGCATCACCCGATTTTCCAGAGCGAAATCGCGGTACATCCTTGGACGGTACAGACCCAAGTTTTTCGGCCTCTTCCGGCGAAAGAATAAAGCCGTTACCCATCAGCTGCACTCCGCGCGAAGCGAGCTTGTTGTTGGCCTTGAGCGGGACCGCGACTGTTACATCCGCGCCGATGCGAAGATCGCTGTTTATCATTCCCTGCTTGCTATCGAAGGTCACGCTATCAGGGGCGGCGCTTTCGTCCGCGACGGTTCGCAGCAAGCCTTCTGCTTTACCAGCTTGCGCCACGGTCATTGCAATACGCACCGCTGCGCCATCGCTGGAATCAACCCAAGGGTGATTGGGAATGGCAAAGATGATGCTGATCCGGTCTTTGCTCTCCAGATATTTGGCGACGACGCGGCGGCTGAATGTCTGCGGCAGTGAATTGGTAGTGATGAAACCAAAGCGGCGCACCGTTTTCTTCTTCGTCGCCCCTCCTAATAATAGGCTGGCCGCCTTGTCCCACCAGTGCATCACGAAATCAGCGGATTCGGGAACATCAGTGGTTTTGAACAAAGCATCAAAATAGCCGCCGCCCAATCGTTCCCGAACATCCTTGCCGCCAATAAACGGCGGATTACCGACAATGAAATCCGCCTTGGGCCATTTTGCTGCCTTCGCACCGACATAGCGTTCAAGCTCGACGCGCGCATCCTCATCGGGAACCTTCTTTCCGGTCACGGGATGCAGCTTCATCGTCTCCCCGTCCCAACGGGTGAGCGGCTTGCCATGTTCGTCGAGTTCAAGGATTTTCTTATCCCACGAGATAAGGGCATCGCGATTTTCGATGGTCTTTACATCACGCAGCACGGGTTCGGGCGGCATTCGTCCTTCGCCAGAAACTCGGAAATGCCATTGCAGATAGCCAATCCACAAAACCAATTGTGCAATCGCCGCTGCGCGCGGGTTGATCTCGATACCAAGGAAATTTTCGGGTGTAATCGTGTGGCCGCTCATTTCCGCTACATATTGCTTGTCGCCCAGTTCGATCAGCAGCGAGACGACTTCGCCTTCAAGCTCCTTCATCCGCGCCAGCGCAACATAGAGGAAATTGCCTGTGCCGCAGGCAGGGTCAAGAACTTTGGTTTGCGCTAGCGTTCCATGAAACTTTTCGACAACCGCGCGCGCCTCATTGGCTTTGTCGGCCTCAATCAGACTTGCCGCCGCCGCCTGCACACCCGCCCAATCAGCACGCAGCGGTTCGATGACGGTGGGCAACACCAATCGTTCGACATACGCACGCGGCGTATAATGCGCGCCAAGCTTGGCGCGTTCTTTGCCGTCGAGCGCGCGTTCGAGCAAGGTGCCGAAAATCGCTGGTTCAACATCGTTCCATTTCTTTTCGGATGACTGGATTAAAAGCCCGATCTCGTCGGCATTCAGCGGGATGACAGTCTGATCTTTGAACAGATAGCCATTGAATTTTCGGACGGTCTCTCCGGCATCGCCCAGCGCGCCGACAAAACCGCCAGTATCCATCTTCGCCCATAGATCGGTGAGCGCGGGTGTTAGATTTTCAGGTCGCGTCTGCATCTTTTTAAGAAGCGCGGTAAAACTGCCTTCCGGTATAAGGCCGACATCTTCGGCAAACATCGTGAAAAGGCAGCGCATGAGGAAATCGGCAACGCGTGTCGGGTTTTGTTCTCGCGCCTCTAGCCGTTTGGACAATGCGGCAAGCCGGTCGGCAATTTCCCGCGTGACCTTGGCCGCTTCCTTGGATGGGTCAAGGCTTAGTGGATCAGTCCAGATGGTTGCCAAGCGGGCGCGGACATCCTCATGCCGCAAATCATCCAGTTTGATGCGGAAACGGGCCGCGTCGGGAAACTGGGTATATTGCTTTCCGGTTCCGCTGAAATCGGCATAGACATCAATGCAATGGCCAACATCGGTAATTAGCAGAAATGGCGGCCAGCCATGTTCGAGCGGCAATGCCTTGGCATAGCGTTCGGCCTGTCCTTTGGCTTTCAGCATCGCCGCAGCCCAGCCCGGAGTGCCGCGCTTGGCGGTGCCTTGCTTCAGCTTTTCGGCGGCGGGTTTGCCGAAAAAGTCAGCTTCTCCGCGTTTGGCAGCTTCACGGTCCGCATCCGTGCCTTGCTTTGCCTCCAGCACGAAACAATCACGCTTATAGGCGTCCAAGCGACCAAAACTGGTTGTGCCGTCGCCATTGTCCTGAAACACGCGGCGTTCAAACACATAATCATTGTGAGCGTCATCAGGCTGGCTACCATTGGGAGAATCAACTCCAATGAGGGCGCAAAGTCCGTTCACGAAGCTTTGCGTATTGGCAAGCTCCGAACCGCCGGTAATGGCCCAGTCCGCAATGAATGAATTTATCTGATTATTATTCTGCACGGATTATCTTTAGACGCCGGGGCACATTACTCGCAATCAACAAACGAAGGGTCGCTGTCATTTGTTATCGCCCCCAATATCCACTGCCAGTCGGTAGCGCGCATAGCGACGCTCGCCGGTGCGGATCAGCGCATTTTTTTCAATCAAGTCATTCAAATCGCGCGTCGAAGTCGCCGTGGCTGCACCGGTAATCGTCCGATAGTTTCCAGCGCTTAACCCGCCTTCAAATCCATCTGGCCCTTCGCGGAACATTCGGATCAAGGCCTTTTCCTGCCTCTCGTTGATCTCGCCGCGAAGGCGATCAAACAGGCGCGTCTTTTCAATCAGGAACCGTATGCGGGTAATCGTGCGAGCCTGCGCCTCGATGACAACATCGGCAAACCATGTCAGCCACGCATCGATGTCGTTGCTCTGGCTTCCGAGGTGAAGCGCGGCATAATATGCTTTGCGGTGGCGATGAATCGTCTCTGCAAGCGCTGTCAGCGTTGGGGTTTCGAGACTTTGCGCTAATGTTTTTTCAGCAATCGCGCGCCCAATCCGGCCATTGCCGTCTTCAAAGGGATGAATGCTCTCAAACCACAGGTGAGCGATAGCCGCCCGCGTGATCGCAGGAACTTGATTTGGTGATGACGGGGCGCTTTCGTTGAACCATGCAATAAAGCGAGACATCTCCATCGGCACATCTTTTGACGGCGGCGCTTCAAAATGCACACGCGGTGCCTGGAGTGCGCCCGACACGATCTGCATCGGATCTTCGTGTGTCCGGTAGCGCCCGACATCGGCAATATCGCGGCGACCATTCATTAGCATCGCGTGCCACGCAAACAGCGTCTGATCGTCAAGCGGCGCGGCATGGCTGCGATAAACATCGGCCATAAGCTCGGCAGCGCCGGCCTCAGCGGCGCTTGCCCGGCGCTGGTCGGCAGCAAAGCCCAGATGCCGTGCCAGTGATGATTGAACGCTATCGCGGTCAAGGATTTCGCCTTCTATGGCAGAGCTATCGACAATTTCTTGGGAGATAAGTTCGATGGTCAAGCCATTGCGTTCATCGTCGCCAAGATGATGCAACGCCCCGATTACAACACCGGAGCCTTTTAAGAATTGTGCTTCTGACACGCGGATACATTCCGCGTCGAAGCGAAAGTCAGGCCAGTCAGGTAGTTGCCAATTCCAGCGCATGATCGATAAGAACCCTTTCTATCAATCATGATATAACAGTATTGTGATTGATAAAGCGAGTGCCAATCAATCATCAAAGGCAAAAATGTCGCTTCGCGTCGTTAAGTTGTGGCGATGGCCGAATCCAGTTCAGGATTCTGGTGGCCAGCATGACAATATCCTTCGATTGTCATTTCGCGAAAAGTCGAGGCGCTTCCCCTTTGGTCAGCTCGCCTCATTGGACATGGCAACACCGCTGTTCAGCGGTCTGTTCCATCCATGCCCGTAACAAGCCTATTCATCGTCAAGATCAACCTCGGCGCGAGGTGACGATTTCGAGGCTCTAAGGGGTTTGGGCCTACGGACGTTGATGGAGGCCGCATCAAGAGTGCTCTTGATGTGCGCGGCATAGAATTTCTCAATCATCTCGACGCTGGTGCGGCAGTTTTTCGCGATCTGGTAGATGTCGGCCCCCTCCATCAACCGCATACAAATATAGGTGTGACGCAGACTATAGGCAGTGCGGGGCTTCTCATCCCGGTCGCGCTTGAGGTTGGCCCGCTCCAAAATACCGTTAAATAGCCTGACGTGGTTGCCTGGAAACACAGGGTCTCTAAGTTCGGGATATTCCGGTGGCTGTGGGTCTTCAGACAATGGAGGCAAGCCTTCTTTACGCCGTCGCTGCTTCTCACGGCGGCTTGCCGCCTGAAAAGGCTTTGGCCGATTGAGTAATCGTTCATAAGGCCTGACCGCGCTCGGCATCGACTTGCAATAGCCAACGCCGCGTTTACCTCGCACCTCAATTTCGAGGAGCGTCTCACCAGTTGCCTCATCTTCGACAATGGCAATGTCTCGATGCTGAAGGTTTTTCGCCTCATCTGGACGTAGACCTGTATTGGCAAGAAACAGGACATAATCATGGACCTGTTCGGCATTCCACCTGTCACGCTCATGGAAGGGATCACGCGCATAGGCGCGCGTGGCTTCATAGAGCTGCTTGTATTCGGCTGGACTGAACCAAGGACGATGGACGATCTTGCCCTGCGTTCTGTAAGGCGGTGAAAGGTCTGGCAGATGCTCTAGCCACCCGTTGCGGATGGCTGTCTTCAAAACCATTCGTAAAGTGACTATTTCATTATGTAGGGTGCTGCGCGCTGGAGGCTTGTCCACCAATGGCCGATTGCTGCGTGATGCAGGATTTGGTTCAAGACGTGATGTCATCCGGTGAACCCGATAATCCTGCACCTTTGCCGGGGTCACTTTCGAAACCCCAAGGTCACCAAAGAAAGGTAGCAGATGAATCCGTAATCGGATTTCATGTCCCTCGGTCCACTTTTGGCTGCGCTCACCTTCGGTAATAACTTCATACTCGGCAAGAAACTGCGTCGCGGCTTGGGCGAAACTCTTCTCTGACAAAAGAATGCCAGCGTGATCTTTGCCGCGAAGAGCAAGATACCAGTCTTCGGCAAACTCGGATGCCAGCGCGAGACTTTCACGCTTGGTGGTGGCGCGTCGTTGTTTACCACCGACCGAAGCAGAGCATTGCCAGATGCGACTCTCACCGCGCCGATACAGCTGCACTTTACCGCCCACAACTCGGTGACTTTCCACACGCTGCCTCCACCAATTGGAATATGATGACCTACGGCTATCAGGTTTTAGAGAAAGAGTCAAAATGTGTTAGCATTGTGCTAGCTCTGAAACGCCAAAAAGCCCCGGTCTTTCGACCGAGGATTTTTGCTAACTCGCTGTAATTGCGAGATTTTGTTGGTTGCGGGAGTAGGATTTGAACCTACGACCTTCAGGTTATGAGCCTGACGAGCTACCGGACTGCTCCATCCCGCGCCAACATGGTGGACCGGCTTGTGAGCGGATCCAGCAATAAAAAAGCGGCCGGCCCTTTTGAGGGACAGGCCGCTTT
>Ga0209337_1001902_pt1 | contig 15484 bp, 35 predicted proteins | sample LinPmetageLP53_FD_184044 | JGI IMG/M metagenome (GOLD analysis project Ga0209337, IMG submission 184044) | Marine viral communities from the Pacific Ocean - LP-53 (SPAdes) (version 2) | ecosystem: Environmental > Aquatic > Marine > Oceanic | place: Pacific Ocean | collected 2010-02-08
AATAAAGAACAAATAGTAATGGTCGCCGAATGGGACGACGATGATGTAGATAAGGACGAGGCAGGTCATATGATTGACTTCATTAAATCTGTAAAAGCAATAGAGGATGCTATGGCTCCGTATAAAGAGCAGTTGAAGGACATCAAAGCAGAATACAAAGAGAACGAATGGTTGGACGCAAAACAACAGCGAATGGCTATTAAGATTCATCGTATGATTAAAGATGATGTTGACATGGATGAGTTTATTGACCTATTCAACTCTATTAAACAGGTCGTACCATCAGGAGGTGAATAGTGGAAGTAACAAACGAAAACCCACACGAAACCCCCTTGTTAACCCAAGGGGACTTAGCGGTTGCAGCCTTCTGTGTGTCTGAGGTCTTCAACTCTTATCTAGAAAACTACGAAGAAGAAGACTATGGAGACTTAAACAAAGAAGAGATGGAGGCATCCATGAACAACTTGAGATTAACTTTCATAAAATTTGACTCTATGTTGAAGGCACTAAACCCAGAACCGGAGCAAGCAGATGCTAGTTAAGGTTAAAAGATTAGATGCAGGAGCAGTTATCCCAAAATATGCTAAACCCGGTGACGCCGGTATGGATCTGTATGCCGTTACACAAAGCTTTGACAAACATGGCAATTACGTTTACGGCACAGGTCTTGCCATAGAGATCCCCGAAGGGTATGTGGGACTGTTGTTCCCACGCTCTTCAATCTCTAAGACGGCCCATTCTTTAAGAAATGCCGTTGGAGTCATTGACTCTGGATATCGAGGAGAAATAATGATGAAATATGATATCAACACCCGCAATTTGCCAGTTTACACTGTAGGTGATAGGATAGCGCAAATCATCATCTTACCTTACCCACAGATAGAATTCGAAGAAGTTGGAGAACTTTCGGATTCCGAACGTGGATCGGGTGGTTTTGGTTCTACAGGAACTAATTAAGACATGTCAGAAGTTAAGAAGAAAGTCGTATTTGTAGATACAGATATACGACATGCACAGTTAAGAATTCAGCTTGAACGAGAAAGTCTCACACAGGCTGAGTTCTTTCGTGCTTGTCTTACGGGAATGATTGAGAATGACACAACTTTCATGAATTACATACGCAAATATAAAGATAACAAGAGCATCGGCCAGAAACGTTCCGCCAAGGTTTTGGACAAGGAAGACAAGGTATCAGATGATCTTATGAAAAAATTTGGTATAAAAGATGATGAGCTTGAGAATATTTTTGATTTAATTGCCGAAGAACATCCAGATCTATAATACTTTTCCGCTTTTAGCTTCTATTTATAATAGATTAACATTAAGGAGATATAATCAATGTCTAAAAAACTTTTATCAGAAGCCCAAGTACGTCGTTTCCAAAACTTGGCAAGCATTCAGCCTCTTCAAGAAATGGGAACATATAAACGTGACGAAATGGAAGAAGGCGATTATAACGAAGGGATGTACAACGAAGAAGAACACCCCATGCAAGAAGAAGAAGCCCCTGAAATGCCAGAAATGGATGATGCTCCGGAAGAAGCACCTGAAATGGAAATGGGTGATGCAGACGGCGAACAGGTTGAAGTTGAAGAGGAAATGGTAGAAAAAGCTATCGCTGCTCTCGGAGATATTCAAGCACTTGTTGACGCTCTTGGCGGAGAAGCTGCCCCAGCAGACGATATGCCTGCTATGGACATGCCAGCTGACGAACCAGAAATGGATATGGGCGCTGAAGAACCTGCTGAAGACGAAGATGAAGCTCTTCTAGAATTAGCTCTTGAAGGAATCAACTACGAACCTTCTCAAAAAGATATTGTTAAAGAAGTTGCTAAGCGTGTTGCTAAGCGTCTTGTTGAAGCAAAGCAAGCTCAAGCAAAACTCAACAAAGCTCTTGGAAAGAAATAATTTGACAAACACTTTCAAACGTGTTATAATATAAGAAGGGTAGTCAATACCCTTTTACTTTCTGGAGGCTAAGTGGAACAGGCATTACTATACATCTGCATTTATCTTTGTGGTTGGGTGTGTCATTCGTTATTCTCCTATGTAATGTCTCTCGGATATTCTGTAATGTTACTTCGGAATCTCTTGAGAGACGTTGTGTATATGATAGTAAGGATAGTAGAGGTTGCTTACCTTGTTCATGAAATGCGAATGATTGAACTGGCGAGACTAAACCTCTCTGATATAGAGAAAGAAAACCATGTAAAACTTCATGAGATTCAAATGAATAACATGAAGAGAGACATTGTAGACTCAATCACTAGGAACTTTCCAAAAAGCTTTAGCAATTTGGTTGAGTTCTATGATTGGGAAACTATGATGGAATGGATAGATAAAGAACTAAAGATCAACAAGGAGGCCAAATGAAATTTAGTAGACAATTTACAAGACCGAGTAAAACAGAAAAAGACACAGGTAAGAAGAAAGAGAGAAAGAAGGCGAAACCTGTTCCAATAAAAGAAGAGGTTGAAGAAACCGAAACAGCCGAAGACAAAGAGATGACTCAAGAAGACAAAGAAGCCGCAGCAGCCCTAATGGCAGCACTAACAGGCGGTGGTGGTGAGCAAGATCTTCGCTCCATATTAATGTATGGAGATGTAAACGAAGAACGCTCAGCAGAAATGATTGTTGGAATCATTAGTCTCTCCGAACAGAAGTTGAAGGAAGACCAAGAACGTTTAGATGATATGAAGATATATGTCTCAACGTATGGAGGTTCAGCCGACGACATGATGGCTATCTATGATATCATGCGACTTGCAAAAAAGAAGTGTGACATCGAGACTATCGGTATGGGTAAGGTAATGTCAGCAGGAACTCTTATCCTCGCTGCCGGTACCAAGGGAAAGAGAAAGATCATGAAGAACTGTCGAGTTATGATCCATGCAGTATCTGCTGGTTCAGTTGGAGCGATCCACAATCTTCAAAATGAGATGGAAGAGATACAAGCTATCCAAGATGCTTATATCCGATGTCTTGTTTCGGAGACCGACTTGACAAAGAGACAGCTTAGAAAGTTGTTAGATCAAAAGGTGAATATATATCTTACCGCAGAAGAAGCTGTTGAATATGGCTTAGCAGATGAGGTAATTTAAATGGACGCAGAGTTTTATAATGAAGCTTCTGCCTCTCGTCTTGGATGGACACCCGACTGGTTCGGGTGTTCGTCTTTCGATGAGGAGTTAACGAAAGCAATCAAAGCATATCAAAAGACACTTGGCCTCAAAGCCGACGGTCTATGTGGTCCCGGAACATACCGAAGAGTATGGACAGATAGAGAAGGTTCGCTAGAATATCTATATGAAAGCGTTCCTGAGCATAAGAACACTAGCATCATATATAACAATGATTACTTTGACATCGACTGGCCAAAGGTCGTTCTCCCCTTTATGCAAGGAGGGATGAAGTTATCTAAGGGCTATAAGAAAGTAGTCGAGAAGAGAGACATAAAGAACTTCGTATGTCACTGGGACGTCTGTCTCAACTCGAAGTCAACATTCAGAGTCTTGCAGAACCGTGGGCTCTCAGTTCACTTCCTCATAGACAACGATGGCACAATATACCAAACACTTGATATGAATCATATCGGATATCATGCAGGCTCTTCCAAATGGAATGCAGCATCTGTTGGTGTCGAGATAGCAAACGCATACTATCCTAAACACCAGTCTTGGTATGTTAAGCACGGTTTCGGAGAGAGACCTGTGTGGGATAAGGCAAAGGTTCACGGCAAGACTCTAAAGCCATTTTTGGGCTTTTATGATGTACAACTGGAAGCTCTTAAAGCTTTGATGAAGACTGTACATGAGGCTGCTGGAGTTCCTTTGAAGACACCAGATACTGACACAACATACAGAACAGCGGTCAATGGAACTTACCGTGGGTTTATCTCGCATTTCCATTTAAAAAAGAATAAGATAGATTGTGCCGGTTTAGACCTTAAACAACTAATTATAGACATAAACGAAGGAGACTACTAAATGTCAGATAAATTAACAGAACAAAAAATTGAGGAAATGATTGCGGAATTGTTGAGTGAAGCACCCGCTTTACCAGAATATAGTAATCACGTTATAAAATATGCTGACGTAAACACATTTTTAAAAGAAATGGAAAAACATCAATTTAACCTTTTGTACATAATTGGAGAAATTTATTCAAAGATAGGTGCCAAATTCGAATTAGTACAGCCACAAGTTGGAGAATGGTTTGCTGCCAACACAAACCTTACAAAAGAAGAGTACGAAAATAAACTAACTGAGTTTATAATAGAAGCACCAGAGTCAGGTACTGGTTCTCAAAAGAAAAACCGAAAGAAAGGAGAAGAGTATAAAAACAAATCATCCTCAGAAGGTAACATGCCAAATATTAAAATGATTAGTTTTGATAACATAGAAAAAGACTTTGATCCTCTTATGGACTTGCAACAGTTTCTAGATGTTTTAGATCCAAGTGGAAAATTAAGTGCCTTACTTACGAAAGAATTGAAAAAACAACAAATAAGAGTAAGTGACTTGAAAAAACTTGCAGAGGAAAAGAGCGTTCTTGAGCCACAAGACTTTGAAGTCTTTTATAAAGATGAGCAACCGAAAGATGGTGGAGGTGATAGTCATAAATTAGACGCAGCTTTGAAATCATTTTATTCCAAAATAGCCGCAAATATAACAGATAAAAATATTGTTAATCAAGTAAAAGATAAAATAACAAAAATAATTCAATACGAAAAAACAGCTGGTGGTGGAACTAGAGCAACACAAGGGGTTTCTTCTGGATACAACATAACTTCAAGATCAGCTGCTGGTACACAAAAAGTTGACTTCCAAATGGTTAAAGCTTTTCAATCCGCTTTCCCAAACACTAATAATTTTAATGATAGACTGACTAAATTTGCTGGATATGTGAATGAAGTAAAAGGGCTTCTTAGTGGAACAGGCAGTATAACTGGAGGAGCAAAAGAAAAATTTTCTAAATTTATAACTTTAGACCTAATGCAACAAATTCTTTATTCTTTTGAAGCCTCAAGTGCTGGTTGGGTTTTTGAATCATTTCTAGCTTTTATGGCGTTCGGATCAGCAATAGGTGCTTCCTATGGTGCTGGGGATTTTGAGATAGAAGGTGGGATGGAAGGTAGTGCAAAGCTTTTACAACAAGGCGACACTTCTCAAAATGTTGAAAACTGGAAAAAGAATGTCACAATAAGATACGTCATCGGGGTTAAACAAACTATGGACCCTAACAAAGGGACATATACAAAGACAAAACAAACAGATCGAACAGGACGAGTTCTATTGTATTTAGTAGATATAAAGAACATAGGAGGCGCTTTTCGTTATGCACCAGCAGGAACAAATATTACTTCAGAATCCCCAGCTTACAGCAGTTCAAAAACAAGAGTTTCTATAACTGTTGATGGACTAACACCAACAGCTACAATGGATTTTGTGTTCCTAGAAAAAAATGAGTTTGAAGACTTTTCAAGTCTAATAGTCAAGGACATAAACGAAGATCTTGAAAAAGCAATTACATATATGTCTAACTTAAAAGCCAATCTAGATGATTATGTAATGTCTGACGATAAAAACGACAAAACATTCAATTCAGCAGAGGCTTTAAGAAATTATGCTAATTTGGGGACTTCTCTAGAAGGAGATGGTGATAAAACTGGTGTGTTCAATGCTTTGAAAGAATCCAAGTTCGCATCCCTCGACCAACTCATTGCCGAAACAATGAGAGACATCAAAAGAAAAACAAAAAAATAACTTGACAAATGAACCCAAAGCGGTTATAATATATATATAAGTTTAACATGGAGGCCAAATGAATAAGACTTATTCTAACGGTAGTGCTTTGTCCGAAGCCCTACTAAGAGGTATCGACACTCTTGCTGATAACGTAGCAAGCACTCTCGGTCCCAAAGGACGCAACGTGATTCTATATCACAAAGAACAGAACACTCCTGTCGTAACAAAAGATGGAGTGACCATCGCCAAGTTCATTGAGCTTGATGACCCCGTTGAAAACGTTGGAGCACAGATTGTAAAGCAAGCCGCCGAACAATCAGCCAACACAGCAGGAGATGGAACGACAACAACCACCGTTCTTGCAAGAGCTATGATAAGAGAAGCTCAAAAATATATTGTAAGTGGTGTCTCTCCGATTGAAATAAAGAGAGGAATGGATATGGCATGTCAACAGATCGTTGAAACTCTGAAGGAGTCTGCTCGACAGATAAGATCAGAAGAAGACATCAAAGACATTGCAACCATATCAGCAAACAATGATGAATCTATTGGAACACTCATCTCCACAGCCGTTGATAAAGCGGGTAAGGATGGCTCTGTGCTCATTGAAGAAGCGAGGTCTATGAAAACCACACTGGAACTCATAGAAGGCTTTAGAATGGACACTGGGTTCCTTGCAAGCTCATTTATAACGAATGAAAGAACAGGTACTGTGGAGTATGATAATCCTCTTATTCTTGTGACAGATGATAAGGTGGAACATGTAGAACAGATTTATCCAACTTTGGAATTAGCAGCAAGGGAATCCCGTCCTCTTGTTTTGGTGGCCTCCGAAGTGGAGGGTCAAGCTCTTGCTGCCCTTATTATGAATAGCGTTAGGGGTACGATGAAAGTCTGTGCCGTTAAAGCACCGAGATATGGTGAGGAGCGAAGAAAGATCCTTCGTGACCTCTGCCTGTCTGTCGGAGCCACTTTTATCACTAGGGAAGATGGAATCCAACTAAAGGATATCCAACTCGGCCATTTCGGTCAGTCAAAGTCAATATCAGTAGGAAAGCTCTGGACTACCATTGTTGGTGGAACAGGAAATTATGATGGCATTGATAAGCAGATCGAAACATTAAAGGTCGAGATATCACAAACAGACAACATCAAAGAGTGTGAACGTATCCAAGAAAGGATTACAAGACTCGCTTCAGGTGTTGCAGTAGTTCGTGTTGGTGCAGCGACAGAGATCGAGATGATTGAGAAGAAGCATCGCATTGAAGATGCTTTGGAAGCAGTTAGGTCAGCTCAAGAGATGGGGGTGATCGCCGGTGGTGGTGCATCCCTTGTAAGAATGTCTGAAGCAGTCACAGTAGTCACTAAAGAGAAGGGCGGTATGTTAGGCTTCCAAATAGTTTTGGACGCTTGTGAGGCCCCTCTGCGACAGATGTGTCTAAATGCTGGAGAGTCTCCTGACATCATTGTCAATAAAGTGAAGGGTTCTGCTAAGAACTGTGGCTATAACTTTATGACCGGAGAAATAGAAGATTTCTTTGAGTCTGGCGTCATTGACCCAGTTAAAGTTACCATTTCAGCACTTGAGAACGCCACTTCCGTTGCATCAACACTAATTACAACTAATCATGCAATAGTCAAAACATAGGCTATTTAACGGAGATAAGATATGACTGATGAACAAATGCAAAACTTGTTAACTTCTATCATTGAGATGAAGAATAATCTTGAACGGATGGCAGAGAAACAAGAAGAAATGATTGATGACGTGAAAGAAATAAAGAAAGCCGTATATGACCCTGAACAGGGTCTTTATGCTAGGCTCAAGGCTCTAGAGAACTGGAAAGAGTCGACCGCAAGGGTTATATGGGTTGTTCTCACCACTGTTGTAGGTTTAGTTACCGCAACACTATACCAAAACTTTTTACCGTAATGGAGGGAATATGAGAGTTAAAATAGCATACACAGTAGAGCTTGAAGAAATAGAGGGTGAAGTAAAAGAGATTATGCAAAAAGCCCTGCTTGATATAGAACAAGCTCTTGAGAAGACAACAACTGCAACGGATTCTTTAGACACTGGTAATGAAAAGATCGTGTCTGTGATCCAATCCTTCGATATGGCTCGAAGAAAACTGGCCAAAGCAGATTTGATATTAGCGGACTGTCAGGAAATACTGTTAGGGTACATACAAGTATTAGAGCAAGCCTCAGAGGAGAGTAAAGATGAAAAAGATTAAGATAGGAGACCTTGTTCACGTACCAGCTGGTGCATATAGAATGAAGATGCAAACAGATGGTCAAATGTCCATACCTTGGGATTGTAATCTGTGTATGAGACCCTTGGTAGGTGTGTTTAAACAACATGTTAATGAAAGAGAGTGTGTTGTAGTGTTTCATGATGGAGAGTGGGTCATAGACTCAGGAAGTGTATATTTAAAAAATCAAGGAGAAGAAAATGATAGAATTAGTGAGTATAGTAAAAGCTGGGGAAACTTGGTATCTCAATAAGGTGATAGTTAATTCACAATATATTACAACAGTTAGAGAGTCCAAAGAACATAACGTTATGTTGAAAGAGGGAAAAATTCATATTGGCCTAAATGAACATGTAACATTCAGTTCAATAACTCTTAATAGTAAAACCGGATTTGATGAGATGATTGTTGTTGGCTCCCCGGAGCAACTATTGGAAAAAATAAAGAAAAACAACAAACAACTTTTGAAAGGATAAACATGTACATTATATATGGAAAAAAATTATGCAATTATTGTAACAAAGTAGTTTCTCTGCTACAGAGAGAAGGTTTGGCCTTTACATACTTCCCCATGGATAACAAACCAGAAGAGTTAGTATCCTTATCTACTATTTATAATTGGAGGACCGTACCTCTTGTTATCGAAGTAAAGGATTCAGATAACAACTTTATCGGTGGCTATGATGATCTTATCAAAAGACTGCAAATCGAGATATCTGAGGAAGATGATCAGCAAGTTAATAACCTTGATTGATGATGAATTGTATTGCGAGGTTCATCTGAGAAAGGATGCATCTTTTTTCTTCCCAGCAGAAGATTATTACGACAATGATGGGAATTATGGAGACTTGCTAGTAAGAGGCCGACGTTCAAACTGGGATACTATTTTAGAAATAGTACCATTGATAGGGGAAGCGTACACTCACTACCTGATGTTGACCGAAGGCATAGAAGAACCAGAGAAACCACCAGTGATAGAATACTATGAACATTGGAGAAAAGGCATACATTGGTTATCAACACACGGTTTTAAAATAGATGAAGCCGGATGTTACAGAGCCATGCTAAAGCGTTTATCTTAAGAAAGAATCTTCAACCCATTGTTATATGCAAGGCCTAGTAAAGTGTCTTCATCGTATATCTTATAACACTCAAGAGCCATGCGAAGTTCAAACATCATATCGCCGTTACAGTAAGGCTTATAGATGTCTTCAATGTTATCTGTACCTATGCCAACTGTTAAGCCCCATTCTAACATTTCGTCAATCGGCGTCATTGAGTTATGAGTGGGGCTTAGTCGTTCTGAACGTTGATGGTCTATCCAAGCAGATGGACAGGAGATAAACTGTAGCCCTGCGTCTATAGATAGATTATACACATAGTCTCTATACATCTTTGGATGACAGGCTAACGATATAGAATGAACTGCAACCACTTGGCCTTGCAATCCGTAGTCTATTGTCTTCTGGGCAAGCCACTCAGTCTCTCTTTCTTCAACCACATTGAGTTGATCAACATGGACGTGAACTTTCTTACCAGTGCTCTTTGCAACTGAGAATAGAATATCGAGATGTCTGTCGGCATCCTCATCTGACTTGGGCAAGCCACCTAAGAAATCTAAATTGTCTACGTTATTTTCAAACAAAGACAGATTCTCTTTTGTGAAGCCACCCACAGTTTGGTTTCCTATGTACAACTCCACACCTTCCGTTAATAACTCTTCCTTGGCTCTCATGGCTCCGTAAAGAGCTTTCTCTTGAACGGTACTATCAAGATCAATGAACGACACTATCTTGTTAGTGTTGAACTCTTTTTGCTTCAAGCATGCACTTAAAATGCCGTCATAGTAATTGTACTGAGACAGTTGCATCTTTACTTCGTTGACAAGTTGCCACTTCTCTGAGAGGTGTCTTTTCGTCAAAGCTTTATCTGTAAATTCTATCGTACCTGCCCTATCAATATGGGCATGGCAGTTAATAAAACCATTATTTAATTTGTGTTTTAGACTGTGAATCGACATCTTTAGTAAATAGGTTATGCACTAAAAAACATTCATCGTTGTTTACAACCAATACTCCCTAGTTACTAATAGAGGGTGGAGTTATGTTTTTTTTATTGGTCGTGTTGTTTTCATGTCAGATGTTTTATTATTCTGATAATGAAACAAAAGAAATAGAGGTTTCAAAAGTGTCCAGTGAATATAACATAGGGATAAGCAAAGCGGTTGCGACATCAGTAAAAGTATTTTCTTTTCAAGACGGCCATTCGCAAGGTCACGGGTCTGGAAATCTTCTACATATTGGAAACCACTTGTTTATTCTGACAGCAAGTCATGTTATCGATGATTCTAGTGATATAGTTATAAGAGAGAAGAACGGGAATATGTTAACAGCAGACGTTGTATACCAGAACCAGTACACTGACATTGCAATTTTATTACCCTATGGAACATTCACTGATACAAAGTCAGCGAGTTATGTGGTCAACAAAGAACATGATATACTAGCCAAAAAACTGTACTACTATGGTTATCCTCAAAACATTGATGGGTTCTTAGTCACCGGCTTTGTTAGTCAATCAAGTTATGATAAAATCCTTATGCAATCTTATGCTTGGTTCGGTTCTTCCGGCTCTGTGGTGTATGATAGCGCCGGAAGAGTGGTGGGAATTGTACATGCAATAGCAATGCAACTAAACCCAGCAACAGGGTATGCAACAACCTCAGAGAATATCGTCGTTGTACACAGAACATATGATCTAGGTAGAAAAAAAATTAGGGAGCGTTTAGTTGATGCAAAAGCTAAAAATAGGCACCCTAATTAGCGACAACAATAAGTTGGGCGTTATCACAAAGGTAATCGAAGTCGGAACTTTGAACACCAAGATTGATCTTATAAGGTGGCGAGCTAACTACGAAGTGCATTACACCGATGGTGTCGTTTCTATCTTGGGATGCACCACTATGGAGAGACTGATAAAGGAAGGGAAGATCACAATCGTTTTTTGCCCTACTACCCCCCTACCCCCCTCCTCTTCTTCTGAAGATATTCTTCGCGAGAGCATAAGCCTACATGACACAGAAGAAAAAAAGAATAAAGGCAGGAGGAAGAGTTGTGGAGCCCAAAAACCAAAAAAAGACCAATAGTCTCATAAACACTGATTGGTCTAAACAGCAAAAGATGCTTTACTTTCTTTGGTTAGATGATCAAGTTATGACCTATTGGTCTTTGTATTTAGATATGAAATGTGATCTCCCAACTCATGATTTCTGGACAAAGGAAGATATGGAAAAGCTTGATGGATATCTTCAAACGATTGAATACTTTGAGAGATACCAAGGTGAGTTGATACTAGAATATACATATGAAGAGATCGATGAGTTTGTAAGAAGTAATCCTGATATATGCAAAAACTTTACTTTTTTTCGCTTTTTCTCTTGACAAAACAAACATATTGTGTTATATTATCTTTATAAGAAAATGTTGCAACGAGTGAAATTTTACAATTTTGCCAAAAAATATTTAATTGACATTTCGATGGAGGAAATATGAAAATACTTGACATTTCGATAGGGTCTTTAGTTACCCATAAAAACCACAATCTTGGGATTGGGGTTGTCACTGAGATAAGAACTGACATTCCAACAGGTGCTTACAGATGCCTTTGGGCTAAAGCCCCGTACATGACGCTATTTATCTGTGGTTCATCATTGGTTTCTCTCTCTTGAATTATAAGGAACACATGCGAGAGTTCCAAACGGACGTTTTTTGTCCTTTACATTTTCTCCATCTGTGATATATTATAAACATCATTCAAACAGAGGTGAATATGAAAATAGGCGATTTAGTCTCACAGAGCAATGAACTTTTCATTGTAATAAGTATTGAGAAAACTGGTGCGTTCGGTTGCATGGCAATGGTAAAGAGCGTTACAACAGGAAATATAAGTGGTTTCCCTCCCGAATGGTTAACCAAAATCAAAACGGACAATTTCTGACCTTTACATTTTATTATAGCACGTTATACTATATCTGTCAAATAAATTTAGGAGAAAATATGAAAATAGGTACATTATATAAGGTGATACGTAATGGTCACACCTATCCACAAGTGGGTGACGTGATAGCGTGTTTGAAACAATCGAGTGGTGTAGATATGTATGTTCTTGGTCTTAATCTGAGAACCAACAAGAGACACCATTATCACATAGACAACTTGGAGGTCTTATGCAAGTAGGTGATTTAGTAGAACATATCAGAGGTGACAACTTTGTTGGTATTATCACAGCGATACACATCATGTATGACGATAGCAATTGGGCTAAAGTAATGTGGTGTTATACTAACAGAACAGAGGAACACAAAGAGCGTATGCGTAACTTGAGGGTGGTATCATGAAAATAGGATCAATAGTTAAATGGAAATATAGTAGAAAAAGAATGTTTATCGTGGTGTCTTTGGAGGATACTCAAGACGATCCCTCTGTAGGTGTAGTAGGTGTAAAGTCAGGAAAGGCTTACGATATGTTTATGTCAGACTTGGAGGTCTTATGCAAGTAGGCTCATTGGTAAGATCAAAATGGATCAACGGACAACACTTTGGTGTACTTATAAGGTGTACATACGACATAGGTTGTCGATACTGGCGAGTCCATTGGACTGGTTCATCTTCCCCAATCACAGAGACACTTGAAGAAGAAGGTGACTTGGAATTACTATGCGAGTAGGAACATTAGTCATACTCAACCCAAATCTATATACGGATATATCTAACAGGATCGGTATTGTTGTGAGGGTGGTCGCAAGTAACCATCGCTACCATATACTTTGGAATGATGGTTCTGAGGCAATACTAGAATACTTTGACTTGGAGGTCTTATGCACATAGGTAATTTAATTAAGGTGAAGGAAAGTTGGTACTTTGTCTATCCTGAATATAAAAAAGTGATAGGTATCGTTACTGACATAACACAACTGCGAAACGCAAGGCGAATAAGGTGGCTACACTCACCCATTGAAGGATATGAATATACAGTTATGCCTGAAGATTGCTTGGAGGTAATATGCGAATAGGAGACTTGATAATGATAGGTGATCGAACCCTTATTGTAGTAGACAGTAAGTGGAGCGACACAAGGAACGAATGGTATTGGGCGATTGCACCCATAGACGATCCAAGTGATGGAACATGGTTACCCGAAGATATTGTTCTCCATGCGTGGAAGGATTATAGATGGTGGACAAAAAATGTCCTCGACAATAATATCAGGAATGGTTATATTGTAAGTAACAAAGGAGGATAGTATGAAAATAGGTGACTTGGTAAGGATAGATCCCTTATGTCCTATTTGTTTGGATCTGAAGATAGATGATCCTGATGAATACGAGAAAGAACTCAAGTGGCTAGGGGTCATAGTGGGTATAATGCCTCCACGAAAAGGCGAAGGTGTCTTATACAGAGTACAGTGGGGACACATGTCCCACCCTACACCCGAATATGGGGATTACTTGGAGGTATTATGCGAATAGGAACATTGATAAAGCACAATGGTTACTTTGGTATCGGTGTTGTTGTAGGGGTTATGGGTAAAGATAGTAAACTCAAAATCTCAGTCCATTGGATGGGTGATAGACAAACAACAGGTTGGATATGGGCTTACGATAACGGCATGGAGGTATTATGCGAATAGGTGATCTGATAAGAATAAAAGAGGAACATGTCGATAATGAAGCATTTGTGGGTCAAGCATGGGATTCATTGTTCACAAGAAACCCTTACCCACCACCTGAGACAGAGTGGATTGGTTTGGTAATGGATTATCTCGTAGATGATGATGGTGATGTCATGGATCATATGATATACATACAATGGACATGGAGTGGGCGTACCGTACTAGAGTACACCGAACACTTGGAGGTAGTAACAAAACGGACATAATCTGTCCTTTACAATATCTGAGAATAAGATATATTATAAACATCAAACAAACGGAGGTTGATATGGACAAAATCATAACATTACAAATAAGACAAAGTGGTGACGACAACATAGTCTATCTATGTAAAACCCACGAAATAGCCGAGAGGATCATCAGAGAGTGGTTCTCTATGTATTGCGAGGATAACCCCTCCCTAGAGGAACTAGAGGACTACCTATGGGAGAAGGACATAGGCTATTGGGAAATTTCAGAGGAGGTGGTAATATGCGAGTAGGAACATTAATAAAACGCAGATGGAATGGCTACATAGGTGTTGTTACACAACAAGGTGTATCGTCTTGTGATCGCTGGCTTATTCACTTTATCAATATGGAGGGATATCGTTGGTGTAGCGAAGGTGAGTTGGAGGTACTATGCAAGTAGGCTCACTAGTAAAAATACGACAATCATTTAGTCAAAAAAAAGTTGGTAAACTGGCTATTATTATAGATAGGTGGTGTCATTGGAACGCAACAATTCAGATAATAGACACTGGAAAGACAGAAGACTTTGATACTAGAAAACTGGAGGTAGTATGCAAATAAAGGTAGGAACATTGGTTATGTGGACAATGCAACATCATATCCTTGACAAGGGTTCTGTCGGTTTAGTCACCTTTGTGTTTGGAAGGGATGGTATTGACGAAGAAGAAGGTACTGTATTCAAAGTTCTTTGGAGCAATGGTGATGTGGTAGGGTACGACTCTGAAGGAATGACTCTCAGAAGTGGTATGCTAAAAGTGGTCAAATTCTGACCTTTACAAATTTACAACAACATATTATATTACATTTACATTCAACAGGAGAACAACATGTTTACATCAATATCAGAAATTAAGCAAGCAAACAGAGATGGTGGGTATCATTTCTTTAGTAAAGACACTATGAAATTCTTTAACTCTAAGACTCACAGAGGTGTCTATGGGGGTCGATATTTCATAACATCAGAGCAACATATCTCTCTTAGAGGGGTTAAGAATGATCGAAAGTACACAATCCGAAAGGCTCACAAGGATGGGGCTATCGACACTGTGGACACCTTTCAGCAGTTTGCAACACTTCAACATGCGAGGGATCATATTAAATATGAGATTCTTAGCGAAGAATATTAAAACGGACATAATTTGTCCTTTACAATATCTGAGAACAAGATATATTATAAACATCAACAACAACGGAGGTTATTATGTTGAGAGATTGCAAACATTGTGAAGATGAGTTCGACTGTCAGAGTGCAGAGAAGAAACGTGTAGGAGGTTACATCAACGAGTGTCCCGATTGTGTCGAGGAACTGGGTACTGAAACCCACGTACGGTACAGGGGGTGTGTGTCGGGTGAGAGTAAGCAAGCATGCATTTCAATCCTAGCCTTTGACTCAGAGTCTGACGCTGACTCTTATCAGAAGAAGTGGGAGGCTAATCGTGGTTGGAACAACCAACGTAAGGGAGGTCTGAATGATATCAAGTTCAAGACCGTTACAGTCAATAATGCTGGAGACAGTAAACGCA
>Ga0209337_1001903_pt1 | contig 15483 bp, 24 predicted proteins | sample LinPmetageLP53_FD_184044 | JGI IMG/M metagenome (GOLD analysis project Ga0209337, IMG submission 184044) | Marine viral communities from the Pacific Ocean - LP-53 (SPAdes) (version 2) | ecosystem: Environmental > Aquatic > Marine > Oceanic | place: Pacific Ocean | collected 2010-02-08
ACTATCATATAACTTAAAGGCCTCTATTAATATCTTTTTATCGATATCTTCCAGAGGGAACGTATATTGTCCAACACTGACATTTTGTTTACCGTGATTATCCATATAATATAAATACTCAAAAGAAGCAATAAAAAAACCCCAAGTGATGGGGTTTATTTATTATTATCTATAGGGGAATTATCTTCTTCTTAAATTTCTACGTCTTACTCTAGATTCGTTAATGTCAGACATTTTTAATTCTGGATCTTTTGGTGCCTCTTTTGAGTCTTTGGCAGCGTCTTGTTCAAGAGGTCTTACATGTTGTTTTAAGTATTGTGAAATAACTGTTGCTCCTTTGTTGTTGATGTTTTTTTCTTGTGCTAAAGATATAGCCGCCCTAATCACCATTTGAATTTCATTAAACTCGTTAGGTTGTACATCTGTAAACTCTTGTTTATAGTTTGTGTATAAATCTTTTAGGAATTGTCTTAATTTACCCCAACTCTGTTCTTTCTCTAACGGATCCATCACACCTGAACCCCCTTGGTCGGTCATCGTGTCCTCTTTAACTAATCTTTCTATCATCGAAATTAGTTCAGATTCTTTTAACATTATCTTTTTAGCCATTTTATTTTTCTTTTTTTTTACTATATTTGAATTATATATAACACATTATAATAATAAATATAATAAGATGCCGAAAAGTAGACATAGAAAAACCCAAAAACAACGTTCTAGTAATCGAACGGTTCGTTTGAAACAAGATTTAGAGAGATATAAAAAACAAATGATGGAGGAACAGATGAAATTAATGGAGCAAGCTAAAGAACAACGAGAATCTAATTTGAAAAAAGAGGAGGACCCTCAAGGAGAAACTTATGGTTTCTCTCCTAAAGATAGTGAATAAAAAAAAGGGACCTTAGTCCCTTTTTTCTTTAGTCTTCTTTTTTCTTATTTTTTGTTTTTATCTTACCCTTATTCACTATTCTTTTATTCTTACTTCTAGCCCTTTTTGCTTTTCCGCTTTTTTGTGTTGCCGGTACTACGAATTGTCCCGAATCCAAAGCTGACCTCGCACCTGTCCCCTTTTTAGATACAGTCTTCGAAGACAAATCTTTAGGAGCCGCTGGTCTTGGTGATGGCGATGGAGATGGCGATGGTGGTCTTGGTGATGGCGATGGTGGTCTTGGTGTTGGTGCTGGTGTTTGGTGATCCCTACTCCAGTGAGTAAAATCTGTTCGATATTGTGGATTCGTCTCCCCTCCTCTATAATCTCTAGGATTTGGTTGTTCATCACTATGGTGTTTGGACTCATCTTCCATAATAGGTTTTTGGTACAATTGTCCACTCATTCCCATAAGTTTCCTCATTCTAGACAATTCCTCTATTAGGTTACCATTTTTTTCCATTAATCCTCTTTTTTCTTTTTCTTTCCTTTATTTCTTGTTTTCCCACTCTTTTTCCCACTATTTTTACCTTTAGAACCTATTTTACCTTTACCACCCATTCCTGGTATTGAACCCGCCGGTAATACAAACTGACCTGAGTCTAAGGCCGATGAAGAACCTGTACCTTTTTTAGGTGTACTTCTTGATGATAAATCTTTTGGTGACTTTTTAACCGCCGCTGGTGGTGATGCTGGTGGTGATGCTGGTGGTGATGCTGGTGGTGATGCCGGTGGTGATGGTGGTCTTGGTGTTGGTCTTGGTGATGGTTTTGCTTCGTGTTGGGAGTTGTATTTCGCCAATTGAGATTGATAAGCTGCATTCCTCTCTCCTCCTTCGAATGACTTTGGGTTTGGGGGAACTGCCATATGTCCCTTATCTAGCCTTGCATCTTCACCAACTATTGGTTTTTGATATAAGGAACCATTCATTCCCATAAGTTTCCTCATTCTTAATAGTTCTTGTCTTAAAAAGTCGTCTTTTTTCATTCTATTTCTTTTTTCTTAATAAATACTTATTATTTTGTCTAACCGCCTCATCAAGTAACAATTTAGAAGCAACTTCTTTTACTATTTCAAACATATGGTCATCTCCTGACCAGTTTTTATGACCAACGGAATTTTTGGAGTTGTTTGTGAACTTATGTCCTTTGTTTAGATGGTTATCCCCAGTGTGTTTATTTTTCTTAAATTTTTGACCACTAGAATTTTTATGTAATGGTCTCACATTAGTCCCTTCGTCGTTAAAATTCATTGAATAAAACTCAGGAGTTGCGTTACTTTCTTCCTTACTTGAGTGTTTTTTAGTAGTTGTGTATGAATCCGGAGTGCCATCCTCATCCCTATCAAAATCAAGTTTAATCTTAATTGGTTCTGGTTCACGACTCTTTTTTTCGTATAATTTTTTTAATAGATCCCTCTTCTTCATATTATATAAATATATTAATCTTTACAATCTTTTTTTTCTTTTCTAAACCACCAATCTATTATATTCTGAAACGAACTTAGAAAACCACCTACTAATATAAAAAGAAGGTCACGAGTAGTACCCGCAACCTCTTCAAAAAATATAAGATAAATTAACCACGTAAACATTAATAATACACCAAAGGTAATTAACATTCTAGCTGTGGTCATTCTTATTTTGTTTTACAACACTTTTTATCTCCTTTACAGGCAGAGCATTTACATCTCCATTCTTTCCATACAATCCACCCTATTAATAAGGCTTGGGCCATTAAGTGGTCACCACTTATTACTACACAAGTATATCCTAATAATAACAAGTGTCCTGCATATCTTTTAATTAAATCCATTCTTTATTTTTTTATTTTATTTTTGTTAAAAGCCCTCCATGATTATCTCATCGATTTTACCTTGAACATCATTTTTTTTAGCCTCCATCTGCATCATAATGTTAGCTTGGAATCGTCCAACTTCTTCGTCCCCATTATATATTACTATCGTAGGTACAACAACTATTTTATATTTAGCAGCTGCCTTAGCGTCTTTTTGTATGTCTATAAATTTTGTATTACAATCAGTTAGTTTACTTAACCATAGTACTTTATTTGTCTCATTAAATCCAGCGTTAAATTGTACTACACATAAATCATCACCTCCACAGGGTGATTGAGCCATTGCCGAACCCGACAATATTAATAAAAATATAAATAACATATACCCCCCAAACAATTTCCAAACCGTGTAATCTTTTTTCATAACCATTAATTTCTTCTTTTATCTATTTTACCACCCTTAACATATCTAATACTATCCCAATTACCATCTTCATAATCTAATCTTTCTAATATATACGTTATTTCTTTTTTAATTGTATCCAAATCACTTTGTGTTTGTTGAATTATCCTATACATACTATCCTGATATGCGATATCCTCTTTTGTTGGTATCCACATCTGTTCTTCGTCATCTTTTACAACAACTTTAATTTTTTGGGGTTCCTCTATAGTGTTTATAACACCAGCTATTAATATTGTACTACACAATACGATTGTTATCACAATTAGTGACACACGTGAAGTTAAACATATATTTCCATTCCATATTTTCATAAACTCACCTTATCTCATTCTATCTATCTTATCGTTTAGTTTTTCAAGTTGAGCCTTGATTTCTTTTACATCTTCCTGAGTTGTCATAATTGTTTGACGAACTAGTTGATCTTTCATATCAAATTCCATACGACTAATCTCAGGTGCTGGTGGTTCGGGTAGTAGTTTTGCTTCTGCTATGTCAGCTTGTAATATAAACCACATACTAATTACTGTTGCCATTCCAGCACCAATACCTAATAAGGTTTTTATACTTACCGTAAATCCGGTGTCTTCATTTAATTCTTTTGCCATATTACTCTCCTAAAATACTCTATAATTTATTCCCGCACTAAACCCATGCCACTGTCTATTCCAATACTTATTGTACGTACCTTCTATAAATACTCCTATATTTTTATTAAACCAATGACCATAAACGATTCCGGCCGAATAATCTATCCATTGTCCACCATTAAACATATGATAACTAAACTCACCCCCAGCGTCATAATGGTAGGGCATTACATTACCCCAAGTGTGTAACCAACTTTTCTTTTCATATTTATAATAATCAAAACCTATAATAAACGAATGTTGTATTGTGTTTTTTAACTCATTTCTTTTCTTTTCTGTATAGTTAGATAAAGCGGTAGGGATAACCACAGCTTCCCAAACTTCGGTACTTGTAGCCACCGAATTACCCGATGGGTCAAAATATTCAACACCGCCTTGTCCATCAAATTCCACTGAATAACCTTCTTCAAGTGCTAATTGTGTGTAGTGTAAATTATTATTTGACAGTATCCATTCCTCTAGTGGGTCATATCCATAAGGTTCTGCTAGTCTTTGTGCAGCACCAAAATTAAAAATTAAATTTTCTACTTTTGGTGATATATAAGTAAGTCTTTGTGAAGATTCAAAATACTTAATATCTGCAAATCCATCCTCAAGATATTCTATTTTTATAAGATAGTGTTTCCAACAAAAATTTTCAGTACAACCATCTGTACCTACATACCTAATAAAGTGATGTTGGTCAAGATAAGTTTCTCCTTGCTGTCTTTTATATTCTCCTTGGAATAAAAACTCTATCTTATTATTCCATCTTCCTAGAGTTGCTGCGTCCGAAAAGGCATTTTCTGTACCGTTCTTAAACGACTCTTTGTCTTCATGTCCAAACTTTTTTATCTTTCTGACCCCAAATAATATTGAGTAGTCGTAAGGTGTTTCGTTAATATCTGTTTGTAATCCGTTTGTAACAGAATATACATCTTCATCGGATAACGAAGTACCTCCATTAACAGCACCATACACTGTTCCAAACTTAAATAAGTCCTTTAAGTTTAAGTCTTGTGCGTTAAGCTGCAGACTTATTATTGTTAATGTTAGTAATATTATTTTTTTCATTGTTTTATAACCTTTGCGTTAAATCTTTTGTTATTGTGTATAAGTACTAAATTGTATATACCGTTAGGGTATTGTGTTAAGTCTATTCTTTTATTGTTTTGACTTAAAATTAATTTACCCATTAAGTCATAAACCTCGACATCTACTTTTAATCGTGTCTCTATTGTTATGACATTTTTTGTAGGATTTGGGTAAACTACTATACCTAATGAGGTTAAGTCATCTAAACCTGTTGGCCAACCTTGTTGACAGTAGTCGTACATTGATTGACAACTTGCATCCCAATCATTGGTACAACAATAATTATCTACATCGATTACCCAAGCGTAACACCCATCGTTTAACCAATAAGGTATTCCAGGTCCTCCATAACATCCTGCGTCATATAAACATGATGTGGAATCTGAAACATTAGCCACTGGATTATAGTTGTAAGCCCCCACGTCAGTACAACCAGTAATGATTGTTATACAAGAACCATCATCAGAACAAGCATTAGGGTCGTAGTTTAGGGCGGTGGTATCTGTACAACCTCCTATGTAACAACAACTATTATCTAATGTATTCGCTAATGGATTAAAATTAAGTGCTACATTATCTGTACATCCACTTATTACCATTACACAAGTCCCGTTATCTGTATTAGCTGTTGGGTCGTAATTAAACATTGTCGAATCCGTACATCCATTTATAACCATTATACAAGTTCCATTATCTATATTAGCCGTTGGGTCGTAATTAAACATGGTTGGGTCTGTACAACCATACACCACTAAATTTGTACAACTCCCATTATCATAATCAGCGGTAAATCCTTGAGTATAAAATTCTAAGTATAAAGGGTCCGTACATCCTGGATTATAATAACATGAGTTATCGTTTGTGTTAGCCAAAGGGTTATAATTAGAACCTAAGACATCTGTACACCCATAAACAAACATTTCACATGTTCCATTATCGGTGTTAGCTAATGGGTTGTAATTAAACATCGTTGAGTCCATACAACCATAAATTGGTAGTACACAACTATTATCGTCTGTGTTTGCTGTTGCGTTAAAGTTTAACGCGTTTGGATTGGTACATCCATAAATAAACGGTTCACAAGTTCCGTTATCTGTGTTAGCCAGTGGGTTATAATTAAACTGAGTAGAATCAGTACAACCATATACTGGATTAATACAACTTCCATCGTCTGTGTTTGCCAGTAGGTCATAATTTAATGCTATTGGGTTTGTACACCCAGATACCACTACTTGACAAGTATTATTGTCTGTATTAGCTAATGGGTCGTAGTTAAAGGCTGTTGTGTCCATACACCCATATATAAATGGTTCACATGAACCATTGTCCGTATTAGCTAGAGAATTATAATTCCACATGGTAACATCTGTACAACCATAGATGTACGATATACACGTACTATCATTTGTATTTGCCAGTGGATTAAAATTAAATGCCGTTGCGTCTGTACACCCTAATACCACAGGTAGACAGGAATTGTTATTTGTGTTTGCGGTTGGGTCATAGTTGAACGCTAAAGCATCTGTACAACCAAAAACTACGGGTATACAAGTACCATCGTCGGTGTTAGCCGCGGCATTGTAATTAAACATTGTGTCATCCATACAACCTAATATTACCGATATACATGATAATTGGTCGTTTGTGTTAGCCGTTGGATTAAAGTTAAATGCCGTTGAGTCCATACAACCAATTATAATTGACGTACAGGTAGAGTCATCTACATTTGCAAGAGGGTTATAATTAAACGCTAACGTATTCATACAACCTAAAACCACTGGGTTACAATTATCTGGCATATTAGCCAATGGATTAAAATTTAATGCCGTTGAGTCCATGCAACCAATTATTCCATCAGTACAGTAATCGCCACAATAAGGTACTCCATTATATCTGTAGGGAAATTGTAACATAGGATCTGTCCAAGGGTTAGTACCACCTGATAAAGTAGTATCACCTTCTGGTCCTATTAAAAAGAAACCACATTGATTTGCTGTTGTTGATGAATTACCTGGTGCAAAAAACATTAATTCAACAGGACTTAAAGAACTTAAACTAATTGTAAATGTTTGTGAATACCCATCATTAGGTCCCATCATAAAAGGTCCTAATACTGTAGTATCTTGTAATATCCCCACCCAAGCACCAAACCATCCGTCTTCTGCTTCATCTGTAATTGTTAATGTATATTGACATTGAGGAACTATCTGCATTGTATTTGCCGATGGGTCATAATCTGGTGAGGTTACGTCGATACAACCTAATACTACAGGTGTTAAACAAGAACCATCATCTGTATTTGCCTGAGGATTATATTCTGTAAACCCTTGTGTTGTACATCCTAATATTAAGTTTGGTGTACAAGGGGTAACAGTATAGACTATAGAAGTATCCATTCCAAAATTAGCGTCCCCAGGTAATATTGCTAATAAGGTATCACCACAGAGAGTTTGTACTAAAGCACCTCCATCTACTCCTCCATAACATGAACCACAAAGTCCATCGCCAAAAGCATCCATTAGTGTAAATTCAATTACTGTTCCATTAGGCACACATACTTCTGTTATAACAGGTACTCCTGTTATAGAGTATGGTGGAGAGGATGCTAATATATTACCAGTTGTGTCTGCTAATTCCCAGCTAGTCTCACCTGCATATGTGTCTGGCATTACGGTTATTACTATATTAGATTCCCCATTTATACAGTTTGCTGGTGGTGCTTGACAAGTGCCGTCATCTGAATTGGCCCATGGGTTATAATTTAAGGCGGTTGGGTCTGTACAACCTGGTATACAATCAGGTGTTGTAATTATTAAAGTATCTGTATAAGTCGAGTCGGCTAACATACCTAAGAAATAATATGTTGTATTTGGTTGGGAATTGGAGAACATAATCCCACTGTTAGACCAGTTCATTGGGTATGGATACCAATTGGAACCCAAACTATACTCGTCTGTAGACCTTGTGTAAGCAACCATTCTACAATTAGGGTTGTCCATGTCTGACCAAGTATAATCAACTACACTATTAGCTCCAGAACAAAAAGTTTCTACGTATAATGTATCTAACCCACCACAGGTTGGAAAGATACAGGACCCATCATCAAAAGCTGATGTAGAGTCGTAATTTAACGCCATAGGGTTTAGACAACCACCTATAGGTGGTGAGGGTGGTGCACATGGTGCGATAATTAATGTTTCTGTATATAAAGATCCAAAATCTCCAGCTACAAATGCTAAAGTATCTTGGCAAACATTTTGTATTAAGAACCAACCATCAGTTCCATTCCATTGTGAAGCACCTAAACCGTCTCCATAGATATCATATAAATTAAATGTGTAAGTACCAGCATCTAATGGTACTATAATATCTAAAAGTGTATTTGCAACAAAATTAGTATCACTCTCTATTACAACCGTACCTGTCGAATCTAATAATTCCCAAGTGTTTTCAGTAGGATAATCATCAGTTAGATATTGTATATTGACCCAACTGTTTGTATTTCCATACTGGGCCATTAACATTGTTGGTAATGTTAGGAATGTTAAAAGTAACGTAAATATTTTTTTCATAGGTTTGTTTTTTATGTGGTTCTTTCTCTTTGAGCGGCTAACCTCGCCTCTAATTCTTCCTTCTTTTTTTCTTCCTCTTCCTTCTTTGCGAGCTCTTTTTCTTTTTTCTCCTCCTCCTCGTCTTCTTTTTTCTTTTCTTCAGCTGCTCGTCTTGACTCTTCTTGTTGTTTTACTTCTTCTTGTCTTTCTTGTTCATCATCTTCTGCATCATCCTTCTTATCAGAAACTTCTTTTCTGTAATCCATTACTTCTTGTTCGATATCATCCTTCCTATTCTCAACCTCCTGTTCAAAATCACCCTTAACCTCGTTCTCTGGTTCAAAAGGTTTACTTAAATCTACACCCGCAACAATATCTTGTTCTTGGGTCATTACACCACCACGACTAATTGTTTTTCTAGTTAAACCCATTTGGGCAAAATTATTGTGTTGGATGTTCTCGTTAAGGTTAATCCCCATAAGAACCTTCATTCTTTTTATTTCTTCGTTAATATTCATCTTCAATTCCGCTTTTAATTAATGACTTTATTATTTTTCTCATTTCTTTTATCTTAATGAAACCCACTTCTTCATCTATGTTTATTTCTTCTATTTTTTCTAATATCTGATGTTTGTTAAGTTTTTCTCGTTTAACCCTTTTTTCCTTTCCAAAAAATACATCTTCGTCCTCTGCACACACAAAGTCACTAATCCTTTCTGTGATGATAGACATTAGTTTAAGTTTTGTGTTATTTTTTTTCTTTTTCATATACTATTAATAAATATCATTTAACTACAAAATGCCTAATGTTACTTAGTTTTTTATAACTAAAATGTATTTTTACATCTTGTACCATATTTAATACATATAATAACAAAAAAATAAAATTTTTGAAAAATGTCAGGTAGAATTGATTATGATTACGCTGAGGTGGAAATCAACATATTGCAAATTAAAGACACGTGTATAGACACTAATTGTTTAAGGAATTTAATTAATTTTTTAGAAGAACAGATAGACGTCCTTGAGGATGAGTGTTATGAAAGAGAAAGAGATTTAGATACTTTTACTGAAGAGGAATAAAAAAATTATCCTTGTCGTACGTACCCAAATGAAGAACTTGCATTAGTTGTAGCAATTTCTGCGGGATCAACATAACTATACTCAACGGAACCCATACCCGCTATTGGGACATATTCCGAATCATTGTATAGTGGACCTCCTTTATCTTGACAACATAATTCACAGTCATAACAACCGTACATCATTGAATAGTCGTTACACATACAGTCTTGTGACGTTTCTTCATCGTCTAGAAAATTAGGGTCCGTTGTTGTTAGGTTTTGGACTATATTACCTAACTGTTGTTCAGTAACAATAATCTTTTTCATTTACCTAATAACTTTTTTCATTCTATTCATTAGAGAATTTATACCATTAACCTGTCTAGATTCAGTTAATATATTGTTAAATTTATTCCCCCAAGAGTCTCTAGTTGGTTTTGCAGATACTGCCTTATAGTTTTCAAACATATCATCAAGGTCATTATCATCAACATCAACACCTACCACTCTAGATGTTCTACCATCAAACTCACCTCTATCAGAAGTGTCCATTTTTTTGTAATCACCACACCCTTCTTCTAAATCTTTACCATATCCACCTCCACATTTTTCATCCATCTTATCTTTAGCTGCTTTTTTCATTGGTTCAGTTTTATCACCATCTCCGTCTAAATCTAAGAAATCTGGCATTGCGTTTTTCTTTTCCATCATCATCATCATCATTTCATCGTCCATTGGCATGTCGTCTTCATCTCCCATATAACCCATACTCATTGAGTCTCCTCCACAATCACATAGTTCTCTTCCACAGTCAGGACAAACTCCCATATCGTCACCCATCATCATTCCCATATCGTCACCCATCATCATATCCATATCGTCACCCATCATCATATCCATCATTGGTTCTGTACCTTGTGGTGCTCCCATATAAACACCGTCAGTGTCTCTTTCTCCATGACCACCAATATGACAGTCCTCATAAAGACCAAACTTTGTAGTTACGTTTCCTTTATTATTTCTGTGGTTATACTCTTTAAGTAGATTAGCCTTTCTAATGTTGTTCTTTTTAATTTCTGATTGAGTTCTCATAATATTTTTTTTTCTTTACTATAAATATATTTTATTTCATTAATCTCTTCATTCGATTAATTTGTTCTTTTAATTCTTTAGTTTCTCCACTTGGTTTTTTTATATTGTCCATAGTATACTATAAATATGTTTGTTTTTATAAAGATTAGGGGAACACCATAAACTTGTCACCAAATTCCGGTATTGAACCTACAACGTTTTTTTTAAGATAATTTGGAGCTCTCTCCCAAAGAGTAGAAGTCCATTCCCAAAAGTCATTATAGTTAATTACTTTACTTAATCTTTTTAATTTTTTAACATCTAAGGGTGCATTATTCTTTATGTCCGAATACAGTTGGTCTATGTTCTCATATAATAACATAAGAAATGGTAATTTAATACCTTCCATATCTAACTTCATCATAAAGTTTTTAGTCTCTAAAGTTAGTGGTACCAACTTTGATATTTTTTCTGCGTCAATGTTATAATCCTTAAGTTTTTCCTGTATTTTTGGCTCTTGCTGGAGTATCTGATTCTCAATATTAATAACTAGGTCGTCTAATAATTCAGTACTTTGTACTTGCCCCATATCCCCAACTTCGTCCTCACTCCTATATAATGGTTGTGGTAATACCTTAGGGTCTTCATAAACTTTTTCATAATAGTCTTCCCTTTCCTGTTCAACCGGAGTTTTAGTCTTATCATCAACCTTGGTCTGTACTACAGTACCATCTTGATTAGTAGTAGTGGTGGTAGTAGTTTGTGTCTTAATAGGTTTTTCTGGTTTAACTTTAGGTTTATCACCACCTTTCATACATTTAATAAAACCTTCTATAGAATATAATATGTCTTTTTTCTTTTTAACATAACTTAAAGCCCTTTCAGCGACTTTACCCATGGAACCCAACATACGAAAAGCCCCACGTATTTCCTCGTCTATTTTTTTTGCTGTTTCACATCCGAATTTCTCGATATCTTTTCTAACTTTTTTTTCCCACTCCTTAGTAACTTCGTGTTTTTTAGCTAACTCCTCCGATTTCTTTTCAAAATCTAACTCCTCTTTTTCCTCATGTCCAAAACGTTTAACCCACATTTCTAGATCTCTTATGTAGTTACGATCTTCCTCACCATGTCTATAGTCTCTAGGTTCAGGTCTTCTCTCTTCACCATGTTCCTCATTTATATCTTTATAAAATTCAAATAGTTTCATTACATATAAATACTAACTGATATTTATTAGTAATGAAAACATTAAAACAACTTTTATTTGAGTCTGGAGGGGTTAACCAAGAACTTTATATAAATGATATTGACGAACAGTATCATGGTATTACACCTGAAATAAAAAGGGCCATTTTCAAAGCATGGGATAAATCAGGAAACGCTGATTGGACAGTGTTAAAATATTTTAATATTTCGACGGGAGATGAGGACTCGTCTTTTGATGACGTTCTTGATGTTATTTACCCTATATTAAGAATCGAGTGGGAAGGTGGTATTAAAGGAAGTGTGGCTTATGATCACTCTCAGAAGTGGGGAGGGGATGAAAGGGGACGATTTGGGGATGCTTATGAATATCGTGTAATCCCAGTTGGTTATGACTTTTTATTTGACGAATCCGTAAATTTTGGAGAATCAGGTTATTCTTGTTGGAATATTATGGTGGAGTTTAGACCTACTACTAATAATGGTGAGATTATTTGGAATCAATTGATTATAGGTCAAGATATATTTGAAAAAATGAATTACCCTTTACAACCTTATAGTCTTTACGATGATGTAGAACAAGATTTATTGGAGGAAGTTTGGGAAAAGGAGCAGTATGGTGAGTTGATGGAATATTTTTCGTCGTTTTGTCAAGTAGGGGTTAAAGTTTATTAAACCTTGTTACCTCTCTCAACCTCGTAATAAAATTTATCACAAGCATAATATAATAGTTTAGCTTTCTTTTGTTGGATTAATTTTCCCATCGCAACCGATTTCTCGTGTTGTCCCCAACCAATAGATATTATTTTTGCAGTCTTATTTTTCATACTACAAAGATAAGAAAAATTATTTACTTAATCTACGAAAATTTAATAATTGTTCTTTAATTCCCTTTCTTATTTCGAGAATTTTCTCCTCTCTAAGTTTTCTTTGTTCTGTATTTTCTTGGACTTGTCTTCTCCTACCAGGTTTAACTTTATTTTTACATCCACATCCCATTATCTATTTCTTTTTCTTGGTTTTATAGGTAAATCATTACCTTTATTAATTAAATGAGTTATCATTCTTTGTAGTGTCGTTTCTGTAATCTTAACTCTTCTTTTCATCTTGGGTTTTTTATATGAATATTTTCCCTTCTCATTAAGTCTACTACTGTAAGCAACATCTATACCGTATTTATTTTTAACTTCTTTTATTTCTTCCTCCTCTTCCGATACATCTCCCAAATTCAGATTAGATAGTGGTGCCAGTTTTTTATTAACTAGTGATTCTATATCTTCATTTGTTAACCTTTCCCTTATAACAGAATTCGAAATAAAGTCGTATAGTTCATCTCCTAATTCTTTCCCAAACTTACTGTCACTTGGATAGTGTACTTTAGCCATATTTCTACTGTACGCAATATCATCTCCAATTTTCATTAACTGGTCTTCATATTCTGGATACATATCCGATAATAGTTTAGAAATAAATCTTCCCTGTGTTGCGTGACCAGAAGGATATGACGGTGTTGAAGCTGACTTTAACGATTCTCTATCAAAATTCATTCCTTTAGCGTCGGCAACTTGTCCAGGTCGAGGTCTATTATAATGATATTTTAATTGTAAAATAATTGCCCTTACTCCGGACATATATTTTTTAATCTCTTCTCTAGGATATTCTAAATCTTTAGAATCTAAAAATTTTTCAAAATGATTATCTACATCATCTGCGCTTTCAACAAAATCACTATCAACTAAAATAGAATCTAATTTTTGTATTTCCTCCTCCGTTTCTCCAGATTCGTTTTTTGGAGGCAGGACATTCTTAAACTTTTCAATAGGGAAACCACTCAAAGGACCTAAATCCTTTCCCATTCTTTTTACATGCTTTTTTTTAGGTTCGTCCCTAAAAACCATGTTGTCTATTGTTCCTTCTACTATTTTTTTAATTAAATCCTCCATATTACAATAAATATGTTTATATTACTTTAAGTAACAAAGAAAATTCTCGATGGTCTTCCCATCCCGCAGCTCCCCTACTTCCATACCTAATTTCATTAAGGTTAAATTTTGTATGTATATTAAATTCGTTTTCTAGATGTGCTTGGATTATTTCTATAACCTCTTTAAGTTTACATTTGTGTCCTTTATTTCCCCTCAAAATAAGATAGTGGTCGTCTTCATTTGAATCAACTTTTACTTTATTAATTGACGCAAAAGATTTTACTTGACTGTCTAATGATTCGGAGAGTTCTTTTAGGAAACGATTAAGGTCTTTTGTAACAATCTCGTTGATGTATTTATTTCCCATCCACTTTAATATTTTGGAGTCAGTCTTGAACATAAGAAGAATATAGGATTTTTAAGGGAAAAGTGTATGGGTATAAAAATAAAAAACACCCTCAACAGGTGTATTATTAATGCTCTTTCTCTTCTTCATGGTTTACCCCCTTTCCCCCTATGCATTATATATATACACCGGGTATTTCGAAAAGACTAAAATGTTAATAAAAAACTTGCGTTTTACATGATATTTATATTAAATGAAGTATCTAATTAAGAAAATATTATCCGAGGAAAAATCCCTTGATAAAATTACTGATGTCTTATTCTACGAAGATGAGTATAGAGATGGTGAAGCCCAAGAAATAATTAAATTATTTGGTGGGGATATCGCCTCACTTTATCATTTTATCGATGCTAAGGGAAGAGGATTAGAATTTCTCAACCATTTACAAAATCGTGTTTATCACGGAGGGATGTTTTTAATCGATGCTTTACAAATAGGAAAACCAACATACTCAAAAGAAGACATGGATTTATTTATGACTTGGATTTTTCCTATGTGGGAAAATATAGAACTATCAAGGAAAGGTAATAGGATACTCTTACAAATTGTGGGAAATGAACAAACCGAACTTTTTACTGGTGACTCTGAAGAGATAGCAGAAATAGTACTTAATCCCGATGAAATGCCTATGGAACTACCGTTTGAAAGGTTATCTTTTGAAGATTTAGTCAACTACATGACCGAAGAAAATTTTATTGGGTTGGTGAGGTATGTTGGTAAACATCATATGAACGATGAAATAGATACTTTTAGAGGAGAGTTTGATCCATGGGTAGAGGCGGACGGGTTAGAAGATAGGAGTTTCTTCTTAACTCCGGATAGACTAAATACCTTCCTAGACCCTAGTTGGGATTTGGAAAGTAGGAAATATAACTTTACTGTTTTAATTGATAGTTCTGAAAAACTAGAAAGTATTATAAACGAAATTGAGTGGATATACAGTGATAGTTATAATTGGGTTTACGAAAACGAGTATAGAAAGATGTACACTGTTGCACTTGAGGGTTTAATTGGTAAACCTGTTGGTGAAAGTAAGGTTGATCCTAAAAATGAGAAATCAACAAAAATAACGTTTTATGATGTCACTGATTTGATGTCAGTTATATTATGGCAATCTTCCAAAGATGGGGAAGACCCTGGTCAATCTACTGCACGTGACTTAATTAGTTCTTATCAAGGATTGTTAACACCGGGAGAACCATATGAACCAGATGAAGACGATGAAGAAATTATAGCTAGTTACAACGAATATCTAGGGGACTTGTTTGGTAAAAGAAGTATTTATTAAGGTGAAACATTTAATTAAAAAAATATTACGAGAAGAAGCTGACACTGATGATTTTTTTAGT
>Ga0209337_1001905_pt1 | contig 15473 bp, 15 predicted proteins | sample LinPmetageLP53_FD_184044 | JGI IMG/M metagenome (GOLD analysis project Ga0209337, IMG submission 184044) | Marine viral communities from the Pacific Ocean - LP-53 (SPAdes) (version 2) | ecosystem: Environmental > Aquatic > Marine > Oceanic | place: Pacific Ocean | collected 2010-02-08
AGGATACATGCTATTAAAATGTTTATATGAATCTGATAATTTTACGTTTATTATCATTGGCCAGGCATATTTTCTTATTTTCTGACACATAGATAAATGTTGCTGCATTGGAACTATACCATTTACTTGTGTTAAATTAGAATGTCTACGCCAATAAAATTCATGAGCTGGGGTAGGATAATGTGACTCATCATATGACTCTCCATATGTATACCACCACAATGTTTTTACATCCCAAACATCCTCATTTCCACCTATTTGTAACCATTTCTTTTTGTCATGAACAAAGATGTCTTTCAATTGTAAAAAGTCTTGTACGTATTCTCGAAAGCCCCTTATTTGTTCTGTATGATGTATTGGGATTATAACTTCTATAGCATTTTCTGAATATATGTATATTGCAGATAAATTTGATGTAGATACATGATGTTGTGAGTTACAGAATATGGGTACTAATAGAGTTTTTTTATTTTGTATATTACGTAATATTGCAGTAACTTCATCTTCATGATCCAGTATCATATTTTAATAATAAGAAAAAAAAGTTAAATAGCCGAATTGTTAATATCTGGAGGTATTATAATATCATTTAAATCTATATTATTTTTATTTTCTTGAGTTTTAGATTGAAACTTTTTTGTTTTAAGATTTGGTTTTAATTGTTTATATCTAAACTTTAATCCAGATGTATCTTCAAATGGAAGTAGTTTATTTGATAATAACGGATTCCACTCTTTTAAAGTATATATTTCTCCTGTAGAATATTTGTGATAAAATCCTTTATACTCTATGTTACTGAGCATAAATTCATTTCCAAATGTATATAAATTTTTAGTAATTTCATTGTCAGGGTAATGTAATTTATTTCTCATGTTATAATCCTATTCTAGGTCGCATTATACATTTTACTGCAGTTTTCCACTCTCCTTCTTGACTAACCGTATGAGTTACTCCTATTATACTAAAAACTGTATTTACTCTGTAATTTGTTGGTAATATATCAAACTCTAAAACGTCGCCATATCTTAAACCATTAATACCATCCATCGTAAATGATGCATCAAATGGAAATATAGGAGACATTATTTTTAAAGAATCTTCGGGTTTATCTAATGGAAATTGTATGTAATTTTTCAATGCTTTTATTAAATTTACTTTTGATTCTTCTGAATTTTTTCCAAATTTAACTTTTGTTTTAAATAATTCTCTAGTATATTTTTTATGGGTTTTTTCATAACGTTCTTTAAGCTTGTTTATTTGCTCTTTGCTTCCATGTTGATACATAAGATTTACATATGGTGCAATATCTTCTTCTGATATTTCGTCTGGATTTTGATTCAATACATATGATAATGTAGATACGCTACTAGGCATTTTTGCAGTAAAACTAAAATCCTGAACTATACTTCCTATAGTATCACCTTCGTCTTTTAATGGAACAGTATTTCCTTTTACTGGTGTTTGTTTGTTTATAATTCTAGCAGTCATAGGAACTGAATATGGTTTTACTTCATTTTTGTCTATAAGTGTTCCTCCAAAGTTTGCATCATAATATAATAATATATCATCAAACGTTGGATCAGGGTGTGTTATTAATTTCATATTAATTACCCCACATGTAGCTTCTTTAATAGTATCAGAAATTGATATTAAAAAATCATTTAATTTAAAATTAACATTTTTACCTTCTGTAGTTCCGTCTTCATTTGTATTATAAAATAAATTTTTAATAAGATTTAAATTTAAAAAAATACGGCTAGGATGTGCTAATTTTTCAGTTCTAGTTTTAATTATTGGTACTCCAGTTGTTAGTCCAGTTCCAGTTCCTGATTGAATATCAGATATGGTTACAGCTGATTGATATCCTTTCCAAACAGACTGTTCAGGCGTAGATGTAATATTAGGAGTTCCAAATACATCTTTAAAATAAATTAATCCTGTTTCTCTACTTCCATATTTTTCTGTAGTGCTTTTATCACTCACGTCTCCTCGTTTGTCGTCTGCTGGTAACAATAAAACATTTTGTGGATCTATAGAACACATTTGTTCAAAATAATTGCTAAAACAAACGCCATCATCGCAAATAATATTAGGACTTGAAACTACACTACGTAATTTTGTTAGCACGCGTGTATTAATAAAATCAATTAATGTACCTAAAGTTATATATCGATCTACATTGTCTGGTATTTCTTCATCAGGAGTTGATTCGCCAGATCCATCACCAAACAAATACCATTGATCAGTAATTGATTTAACAGATTCATCAATTTCTTCTTGCGAAGGAGGAGGGCCAGCACCGTTACCTGTATTAATTGTAGTTTTAATTGGAGATAATCTAAATTTTGTTACTTCTTCATCAAACTTTTTTTGATCTTCTTCTGAAAATACTTTGTGTTTAAATTCTTTTGAATTGACTGTTGGTTTAATTCCCAAATCATTCATTACATTTTTTTCATGTATTTCGTTGATATAATCATATAATGCATCATAAAGATTGTATACTACTACAGGCTCATCTGCTATTTCAAAAGCCTTTTCGTCTATAGGTAATGATGCATTTTGTTGCAAAAAAGTTTGATTGTTCTCTGTTAATGATGAGTTTATTCCAAATTGTGTTGATTGATCAAATGGATTTGATAATCCTGGGTTTGATAATCCTGAGAATGTTGGTGATCTGTTAAAATCTGGCCGTTTTGATCTTGTTTCTGATTTTATTTCTTGTTCTGCTATATTATAATCTTGTTCATCACTGCCATTAATAAACATAGATACGTCAGTGTATACATTACTGGTACCTCTTAATGTTAATGTTATCTGAGCAGTAAAATCTGTTTGTATAGACAAATCAAAATTAACAATTAGTCCTTCAAAGACTATTTCATTCATTTTTTTGATTTGTTGTTTTTTTTGTCTTAAATCGGATACATTTCCAGGATATAATGCTTGTAATTTTTTATCTGATGGCAATACTTTGTTTGTTAATGAGCCTTCTGTTATTATTGCTAGTTCTGGATGTGCATATGTTAATTTTACACGTCGACCAGGACGCATAAACACTTGTTCTATAACGTCTAAATCTCGTTGCATGTTTGGAATATTAATAATAACAGTAGCAGTATTTAACAAACCCATACTATGATCACCTATTGCTATTTCACTACTAACTATATATGGTGGTATTCTTTGTTGTACATTTGGTCGTTTATATACATCAGGCATTGGTTCTTTTTGAGAAAATGCAAATTCTACGCCGCCATACGTTTGTTTGTAATCCTTAATTTGATCAGTCCAATTAATTGTATTTATATCCTCTGATAATTTATCTGAATTTAAAAATCCATTTTTTCCAGATGGTAAATAGTTACTAAATCGTACTTGTTTTCCTCCTAATCTTAATAAGGTGGCGTCGCCAGATGGATTTGTCATAGCAACTATTTCTACATTAGCTACTTTTGCTATCATGTAATTTATATCTCGATTTGTTCTGTTATATCCAGCAAGACTTCTAGCAGTTAGCTCACTTTGTAAATTTTTATCAACCTCTGTATAAAATATTTGACTCATCTGGTTTTATTTTTTTGTTCTATTTCACTTAAAACACGTTCTTTATCTGGTATGCGTATAATAGTATTTCTGGGAACTATCAATGTTCCTTTTCCTAATTGATTTACAGTAGCAATCATCCACCATAGAGATTCATCTGCATAAAAATCTAATGCTAATTTATCTAATCGTTGTGGATTAGATGTTCGTATAACTGTGTCTGTAGTATCAGGCGAGGCACTTATAATTATAGTGCTTAGTTTACGTTTTTCTGAATCGTCTTTTATTTGTGATGCTATGTCATATCGTTTCATGTTATTTAGCTCCTTCTAGCTTCGTTTCCAATTCGCCAATTTTTAATATTGCAGGTCCTGTTTTACCTCTAGTAGATTTTGAATCATTAAGCCAATCTTTTTCTGATTGTGTTCGTTTACGACGCATATCTTTGTCATATGTATCTTTGTCACTTAATGAATACATTGCTCCACCTTTTTGTGGTAATTCATTGGTAATAACATGGAATCCTAATGTTACTGTAACTTTATGTGGAACTTGTTTCATTTCTGGATCTTCTTCAAAATTAATTTCCCATGTAGTATCTGCATCTACAAATTGATAGCTAACACTGTTTAAAATAACAGGTGTTGATACAAATAGATCTCCTAATGTCATTCGCAACCATGGTGCTACTAATGATATAGAATTATTTTTATATTCAGGTGCAGTATATGAAGCTAAATAATTTAATTTTCTATATATAAATTTTAATTCATCGCGTGATGTTGCATACACTGTAAATGATACATCTGCATCTCTACTAAATCCGCTATAATGATAATTGGTATCAGATCTTCCTAATATGTTAACAGGAGTCCATGACGGAGAAAATGAATCACTAAAACTAGTTATAATAGCTCGAAAAACTAATATATCATCTGTTGCAGTTGGATCTCCAACAGTTGCATTTGGACCAGTAAAGAAAAATTTGATAAAGTCTTTAGTTGTTCCATGTGGATTTGCACCAATAAATTTAGTAGCATTTTTTATAAATTGCCTGACTTTCTGATCAGGTCCAATTGGATTTTTTCCAGGCAACCATTGATATATTTCATTATGCGATCTAACACCATAATCTATAATATTAACTTTATCTCCACGAAATGGAGTCATTCGTTGTTTTAGTGCTCTAACTTTACCACCAAATCCTAAATCAGAAAATGGACCTGATCTACCACCGATGGTTTTTTGCGTAAAATCATTTCGATTTCCTGGTGCACCATGCGTTCCAAATCCATATACGCTGTCTATATTATACAATGTATAAATTCCAGTTGTTGCTGCAGCTGTTGCCATTATACCTGCTTTACCGCTTCCTCGACCAGCTGCACTTAATCCGTCAACTCTTTTTCCAAGTATATTATCAGTTATCTTACCTAATTTTTTTAAAAAGGGTTCATCTTTCCCACCGATTGTTAATTTTCTGGTTCTAAAATCGTGATATGGAATAGATACACCCTGACCTGGTCTATCATTTAAATTTATAAAAGGAGATGTTGTATATGTGCCTTGATTTTGTCCTGTTTGATCTGCAGCTGATGTGATATATGGATTCAACCCAGGTATACCTAAAGCTGATGTAATCATTTTGCCACCAAAATTTAAAAGACTACCGCCACGTTCTTGAATAATTTCTTTGGTGTTTTTATTTTGAACTGATCCAATAGAAAAATCTTTGTTAGTGTTCAGTATCATATAATTAGGATGTCTCCTACGATAACTGTTTAATTCTGATGGATTTGCCATAATTGTTTCCTTTAACTATATCTTCCACTATTCATTCTGAAATCATCTCCCGCATCGACTTTAAGTTTGGTACCACTTAAATGACTTGCTACTGCAGCTGCAAACATATTGGCCATTTGTTGTGGGGTTATACCGCCAGCCATTGATGGACTTTGGCCGGCCGGCACAACAGTTTCTCCTGATGTTAATGCAGCTGGATATGTGTCATTTGGATATCCAGGAGGAACAATTCCACCCATTGCCATCTTGTTCACGTTAACCGTTCCTGTTTCTGCTATCGGAACTGTCATGTTGCCTACACCAGTTAATCCACCTGTAAATGCTTTTACCAAAAAATTTGGAGTTATTGTTTTAATTGCTGTTATAAATCCCCCTAGTGCGTCTGTTGCCAGTGTTGCTGATCCACCTAATGATGCTGCAAAAGTTGTAATTTCCTTGTATACTGGATTTTGTTCACTTCCGAAAATTGTTAATTGATCAATAAATGCGTCTCCTACATTTTTGGCATTTTGTGATAAAAATTTATAAAATCCAGAACTTTTATCTGTAAAAGCCGTCTCCAAATTTGGTATTAATTGATCTTCAATAGTTGTTTTTACGTTTGCTGCAAATTTACCGGCTCCCTTTTCATTTCCCATTTGCAACATTATACCTTTATCAACTATGGTTTCTAATGCCTCTGCACTTCTTTCTTGAGTGGTACGACGATCATCAGCATCCATAATTGCTTTAATATCTGTGTCTTTTACTTTTAATTTTTTAAGTTCTTCTTTAAGTTTTTCTCCACTTACGTCAAATAATTTTTCTGCTCCTAAACCTTTTAATAATTTTCTTTTTTGAACTATCTTGGTTACTTGGTCTACTTCTAATCCGGTGGCTTTTGCAAATGCTTGTCTAGCCAACATGTTGTTTTCTAATGTTTTGCCTTGTTTATCAAACATTTTATTCAATGTGTTTGTTGCGTCTGCACTTTTACCAGCTAAATATTGTTCTCTAAATTTGTTAGTTAAACTTTTACCTTGATCATCAACCATACGTTTACCGGTTAATAATTGCAGCTCCATTTCAGCACCTACACTAGATTCTATATCTAATAATTTATCTCCAACTTTGGCAATATCATTCATGGTTACACCCAAAGCTTTGGATTTCATTACAGCTAAACCAATTTGCGAAGGGTATCTTTGAAATGTCATTAAATTGCTAGAATTAGTTTTAGCAATTTCTTCAGTAACAGTTTTTTCTATTCCTTGTATTCCAGTTCTCTTTTCAAGTAATTCAAATTCTGCTTTACGTCGTAAAACAATTTTTTCCATTTGTTTTGTAACTGTTTTTCCGCCCGTTGTTTGTCCTGCATAAAATAATTCTGTAGCATTTGCTGCTTCTGATGTAACACCTACAAGATCTGTGAAATATCTGTGTTGATTAATTAAACTTTTTTGTACCTTTGACGAGATTTTTGTGCTACGAATATAACCGCTAGTTAATCCGTCTAATCCTTTTATATACTTGTCTATGTTTGTTCTACCATATCCTAACTCAGTGCTTAACTTATCTAAACGAAATCCAAATTTTGCAGCTTCTTTAGTACTTAAACCAAATTGCTTTTGCATAACAGTATTTCGCTGTTCTAATTTTGTCATTGCATCAATTTGCTTAAGATATTCTGAGTTAAGTCGTTGTTGAAGACCAACTATCTTACTTATACCAGCAGCTTGACTAGCTTGAGTACCAGTAAGTTTTTTTAACTGATTACTTAAATTACCATATAATTTAGCTAAATCCTTAGGATCTATGGATCCGCCACCACCGGGAGTTTCTTGTCCATGCCTCGGCAAGGATCGTAATTTATGTATAAGATGGTTACTAGGTTGTTGCATATATTATATAAATATGATACGTTATTTTTTTTGCATAGGTGGACTGCTTGGTTTGCTTGTTTGCTTGTTAGCAGCTTTCTGATTTCTTTCGTTTTGTTCACCATGTTTTTTATTGACTTGGTCAGTCCAAAACGTTCTTAAGAATACCGGCATATGATATATGGTGTTCCAATCCCATCGGCCTTCTCCATACCAAATTAAATTGAATATATTTTCGTGAAATATTTTTCGGTCTTGTGGTTTAAAACCAAAAAAGGTCTGCCCCAACTGGAAACCCGGCAGTAAAGGTGCTCCCATCTTCACCCACAAATTCTGTTTCGAGTATTAAACCTGGCGTATTATCTTGAATGTACTCTCTGAATTGTTTTGCATCACGGGCTAAAAACTCATAACGAATAAAGTTCTTTATAGTTTCTTCATCTCGTTTATCTCTTACTTGCGTAATCATATTAAATAATAAATCACTAATAGGATTATTTTCGTTTATAGTTTTTGCAGTTTTATTGCTAATAAAATTAAATTTAATTGTTAAGTCCTTGTTTATATCATATGAAAACTCTCCAATGTCATCGCATTGTAGATTAAAATCTCGATATTTTAAACTGCTTAAATTTACTACACGTTCTAATATTTTACCAGTTTTAGGATCTGAAATTGTTACTGGATATTCAGCACCATATGCTAATATTCTTGATTGTATTATTAATCCGTCTTTATCTACTGATGCTAAATCATTTGATGTTATATTTGGTGTTACAATCAAATTATCAATTAATTTATCCAACATAATACCTTGGTCAATATAAGATTTATTTGTTAATATATCTTCATCATATGCAGTCATATACCGCATTTCAATAGTTCCACTTGATAATGGATGTTTTGTTGGATATATTTTTCCACTAGAAGCTAATTTTACAATTTCACAAGGTAATGTGCTTTTTTGCGATGCATCATATTCCTGTTTTGCAATTTCAATGATGTTTTCTTTATTTAAACGATCGGTTACTCGTGACATAGATATTTTCCTTTTATAACTTTTATATAAATATTATGAACATAAAAAATGGGAGTTATTTACTCCCATTAATATTAATTATGTAAATTTGTATTAGAAATTTAATAAAGCCCAATCGTATCGAAGAGTTAATTCAATATTAACTACATCTTCTGTGCTCCAATCTAACGAACCAAAATTTGCATCTACAATAAATGCACCATTTAATTTCCATTCTTCAATAGTCTCGCCTAATGGTGATAATTGTTTCAATGAAATATCTTTTTTATAAAAATCAGAATATCCATCTCTACCAGTTGCAGACTCATGATGAGATCTAATCCATTCCATGACTGCTTGTGCTCCTGACGGAACTATTGCGTCATACAATGTTACTGATATAGTATTCCAAACTGATTTACCTTTTACATAACGCTGAACGTTAATGTGATCTAATGTTATTTCTCCATTACTTATACTAGGTTTTGCTGATGCTTTTATTAAATAAGCTGGAATACCTGCGCCACTTGTATCAACAACTGACATTACAAATTGATGTTGTTTTTTTGGTTCCCATGTAAATGCATTATCATAAAAGTCTCCGTTAGAATTTCCTGCGTAATCAGAAGCTCCAGCGGCAGTCGTACCAACTTGGCCAGCTAATGCAGAATTATTTGGATCAAATGGGTCAAATTGACTTGGCATAATATTTTCCTTTTTTTATATAAATATATACATTTGTTAAAAATTATTCTTATTCTGGAAATGATGCACCCGTTGGTTGTATATTAAAATCTAAAACAATGAACTCAGCGGTACGTGTTGGTTGTAAAAACAATTGTCCGTACATTAAATTTTCATCTTCATATCCAACTGGCTTATTTTCTAAATCCATTACTACTTGGAATGCATTTAAACCTTGTTGTGCTTTTACTTGTTGTAAAAATGGATTAACAATGGCTAAGAATCTATCTCTTGTTACTGAATTATTTTGATCAAATACTAAAAATCTAGTAGCCGATGCAATAAATTTCTTAACTGAAATTAATAATCGTCGTACATTTACTCTGTCTAAGGCACTAGGCGTTGCTTGAAGAGTTTTTTGACCCCAAATGCAAACACCATCATTTGGAAAATTTGCTATAGGATTAACTCTAACAGAATATAAATCATCACGTTTTTGTTGTGAAAGAATTGTGCTTGTTCCAGATACTCCAGATAAGCCTCCTCTATTTAATCCTGCTGGTGCATACCACGGTGCTGATATAGCATCATTAAATGCAATTGCTCCTGCAACTGTAATTGAAGGCGGTACAAATGTTAATCCACCATTTAATTTAGGTATTTGAACCCATGGCCAATAAACTGCTGTATAATTATTATCAATTGATTTGTCATTCATATAATTAACAACGGTTGCAACGGTTGATGATATTTCATGAATATCCATTACATAGAAGGTGTCTTGTCTTTCTATTGCTAAATTCCTAGCCTTAGCAGTAACAGCTGGATGTAAATAATCAATTAATCCTGGTGTAAACAACATATTAATATCATAAAAATCTGTATCTGATAATGTATCAAATGCTTTATTATATGATTTTGTACCAGTGCTAGTAGTGCTACTACAATCAAAGCCAAATGTATTAGCAGCAGTAATATATTCTCCTGAATATTTTTTTAGATTTGGTTTAGCACCATCAAATCCTCCTTGGAATGGAACTATAAACTTTCTTGTTTTAAGTGCTATATTAGTTCCAAATGTAGATCCTGTCAATGCACCTTCTAATGATTGGCTATATGGACTTGTAACTGTAGGGAAATTTGCATTTGCTGACTGTGCTATATCTCCTAAATAAAAATCTGCATTACTACCTGTAGTAGAACTAGTTGTTGGTATTGGAGATAAATAGTTTAAGTTATTAATTTTAGTAAAATCAAATCCATGAAATATTTGACTATTGTATCCGGTGCTAGAATCTTGTGTTGTAATATTTTGCGTAGGTGCTAAATTAACACTTGCGGATGCATGAGGAATAGGAGATGTTAATGCTCTGAATCCAAATGGTACTAATGTGCCATATGTGCTATCTTTTGTTTCTATTCCGTTAACAACCTCAACACGAATATATCTTGAATTGGATCTATATTTTCCACTTACCTTAATTTCATTATTTGAATCTAAAAATGTAAATTGTGTTCCAATTTTTCTTGCAACATAATCAGGTGAATCTGGATTCAAATTACATCTTGTATATGTTTCTACAATTTCTGGTGTTTGATCAGTATCATCAGAATCATATGGAGTATTTTTAAAAAATGATGATTTTACTTTTCTAACAACTACAGTAAATGTTCCATAGTTTTCTGGATCAGATGTTTCTGTTCCTAATCTAATATCACGTATACCTATTTTTACTTCATGATTAACACTCGTTCCGTGAGATAATGTATGAAATTTAAATAAATTATATGCTGATGCTCCGGAATCTTTTTGTGATGTAACAAAAGGCGTAGCTGCTGATTGAAAATCTTGTGATAATGCAATTGACATTGTTACTAATTTTAAATTAACATGTCCTACATCATTAAATACATCTGTTATTGCGGTATTTTTATATTGTTGATATATTGGATGATTTATTCCTTTTGGATTACTTCCAAATATACTCTCTAATTTTAAATTGGTAGTAGTAGAAGGATCTATAGATGCCGATATTGCAACACCAGATCCAACTTTAAAACTTCCGTCAAATCCTATTGCAGAATCTGATCCTTGGTGACTTGTATATCCACCACTTATATATAATGCAAATGATCCTGTTCCGCCGTCTAATAAACTACTGTGTTCAAATAATGAAGTTGCTCCATCTGCAGTTACTGCTTGGGTTGGATGAAATACGTGTGTTACGTAATCTTCTACTGTACTAGTAGGTCCAGAACCTGAAGTAGCTACTATTGCTAATAAACCATCAGTTAATGTATATCCATCTTCATATAATAAACGTGTTACTGTAATTACATCTCCGTTTGCTAAATATCTTCTTACTATCTCTGGTACATATGATTCTTCTAGCTGACCTGTTCCGAAGTATTGTTCATATTCGGATATTGATGATATTTGAGTTGGAACTAATGCTGGTCCTTTTTGTGTTGGGCCAACAACTGCAGGTCCAATTGCTTGTATACGAGGTGCAAGATCTCTCGTCTGATCTATTTCATTTGTAAATACTCCTGGGGAGATTATATTTTCTGGCATTGAATACTCCTATGATAATATATATTTTATTTATAAATATGTTGTAACTGCCTCAAAATTTATATTGAAGTAAACGTTCCTTCATTAATATTAATTTGGCCATCACCATATTTTTCTTTAAGTTTAGTTAGTAATTCTTGTTCATGTTTTTTTAATTCAATAAATTCATTTAAATATTGATCGTTTTCTTGTTTTAACTGTTCTAATTGTTGTTTTAAAATATGTTGTTCTGTAGTTATAGTTCCTAAAATGTTATGAATTTTTGAAAAATTTTCTTGAAGTTTTTGTATTTCTTCAATATCAGTTTTATCTAGTTTACGTGTCATATTTTTATAAAATTAGTTAATAACATATTATATAATATTATAAACATAAATCCAAGATTATTCTAAAATATTTTGATTAGTAGTACTACCAGATGGGCTAGTATTAATTGGATCGCCACTAAATACAGAATTCCATTGAATTTGTTTTGGAGAATATAATTTTTTAATTGATTCTATATTTGTTTCTTGTTGTGGTAGTACTGTTCCTTTTACAGATAATGGCATGGTAGCTCTAACTAAACGATCTTCTCCTATTGTATTTACCGTTTCAAAATTAATATTTCCTATCATTGCTTCAAATTGTACTCGTCCATCACCCCAAGAATATCGATTATGAGGAAAAATTTGGTCTACTAATTCATTAAGTTGTGTTGTAAAGTCACACCATAACATTAAATCATATTCTACATCTACATATTTTGGTATATCTACTACAAAGAATTGTTGTGAATTTTTTGGCTTATTAATTGGTAATGGAAAAAATGTATCTTCATATCGATTTCTTTTATTATATTTCATTCGATGAATAATACGATTTGAATTTGGTTGATTATTAACGTCTAGTCCACGAAGATTATCTCTTTCTGTTGCTGAATTTCTTTTTATCATAATAAGTGGAGATTGTAACATTCCCTTTTCATCACGAATATATCCTAATCTTTGTACATTATCCCATTTTTCTCCATTTGAAAAAATTACTGGTACAGGTATTGGATTTTTATTTGATATTACCTGAGGTCTTATTTTATTTTCAACATACCATTTTAATGCATAATCAATATCATATAATGTTCGTTTAGGAGTTCGTATTACATCATCATCACGGCGAATTTGATTTTCTCGATTAATTATACGATCATCTCGATACCCTTCCGTTTTTTTTGGAGTTGGTTTATTTGTTTTACGATCTATATTATTTCGATTTACTCTAGACATCAGAATCCTTTATATGCTGGTGATTTTGTATCTCCGCCATGTCGAAGATCTTTTATAGCTTGTGGTGTTTGTCTTGTTACATGTGCATTACATATTACAGAAACACTATATCCATGCTCTGACCCATTAGGCCACGTATCTGGATTTTTGCCGGTAAAATATTGATTTGCGTCAACATTGTCTAATTCATAATATTCGTTGTCCCAAAGAACAATATCTCCAGCCTGTGGATAAAAATCAGCTTTTTCTAATAAATCTCTAGAAATAGCAAATGTTGACGTTCTCGTATAACTATAACCATAATCATCCATTCCTGCATTTTTATCGTCTTTTGTTACTACACAAGGAATTAATATAGAATCATAATATGTTTTATTTTCAGATTCACCGTATATATTTGAATTACTTTGTTCTACTATAAGTTTATAAAATTCAATTTCAGTGTCAATTACAGAATTTATCAGTTCGGCATTGATGGCTGCTATAAATCTTGCGTCTCGCTTTCCACCGAAAAGTGCCATATATTATCCTTATCCTACATATAAACGAAGTGGTATTTTAGCCATCATTTCATTCATTTGTGTTGCTTCTGCATTTTGTCTTGTTAACATTTGTTCTTTGGTCATTTTTTCTAAAAATTCTCGAAGCTGTGTTATTAATGTTTCTTTTTCACTTTGTGCTTGTGAAACTAAATCACTACCATTAAGTGTTACTTCTCCATTAGGAATTGGTACTGATGAATATTTGCTTCGAATATATCCTAGCATTTCTTTTGCTATAGCAGCACCATATCTAATAATCCAAGCACGGCCCATATCATTAATTGTACTATATTTTTGATATGTATATGGTATATTTGATGCGTCCGACACTGCCCCTGTTGTAAGTGCGGTATTACCAAATAACACGGCATCATTTTGTTTATCTTCTTCGAACATAAATTCAAACCATACACTCGGAAAAAATGGATCAGCCGCACTTCCCGATGTTGTTGGCACTGGATATATTCTTATATTATCACCGTGTATATCAAATGAATAATGAGATTTTCTTATTCTATCATTAAATTCTATAGTTTGAATTCTCATTAAATCTGCATGTAATGGCATTAACATAAAATTAACACTTGGAGAAAATCCTCCAAAATCAAATGCATCTAATAATTGTTGAGAACCTAATCCAGTTCCAACAAACGGGTCAAAATATCTTATAAGAGCTGGCGGTGCATTATGTAATACCCGACGTACTTCTATACCATTTGTATCTGATAAGGTTATACCCATTGTAGATTCAACAGCTGTACGTATACTATATGTTTGTTGTCCTGGCACCATATCAATTGATGCAGAATACCATTTTGTATATCCTCCAGATTCTGCCTCAGTACCATATGCTTTTGATAATTTAGTTATATATCCAAATGAATTTCCAACAACGGCATCTGTAAATCCATTATCAGACATAAAACTAGATCCAGTTTTAATTCCTATTGTATTTACTAAATTATTAACTATGTTAACTTGATTGACCTGATTTGAATATTCAATAACAGCTGCTTCAAATGCTGTATATAAATTTATATCTTGTAATTCAACATCCATTACTGGATATCCAACATGTTGTGCTGCATATTTAGCAAATTTGTCCGCATGCGATTGAAATATTACATCTGCATCAAAAAAGCCAAAAGGGGTATTACCAGCAGTGAATGATGAACTGCCGGGCCATATTGGTTTATTTTCGCTATAATCCATTTATAAACCTTATTTTAATATAAATATCAAGTATGTTTAGAATAATTTGGTAAGAGTGCTTTCTAGCAGGGTCATATCTTTAAGAGTTTCAACTTTTCCAATGCACATTTTACGTACTGCAAAAAAAGATTGCCGGGCTGGATATTGACTCATTATTTTTAATGTTATTAATTCGGTGTCTTTACCTAAATCTTTTTCTATATGAACCATTAAAACTAATCGTATAGCTCGTATTCTATCTAATACATCTACCAATCGCCCATCATATCGAATTCGACATTGCATGGAATATTTACTTCGCGGGACTGCCATAATATTATTTTATATATAAATATATTTTAATTAAAATTTGTCTAAAAACAAATCATCAATATCTGTTTGTATTTCTTGATATGTTGCTTTAAGATTAAACATTAAATCTGCTTTATATTTTGCTCGTTGACTTCCATTGTAAAATAATATAACAGTCGGATAAGATCTTATTTTATATTTATTTTTTAATGATGGATATTTTTCTATATTTGCTCTATAATAAGTGCAATGATGCAATTTACTATAATTGTTAAATTTATGTGCAAATGAAGTTGTAAATTCAACAACAACAGCTCCTTTGTTTATTTTGGTTGTAATTGTAGCCGGGGATACATATAATTGAGTATAACTATTAAACATTAATAATAGCATACATATTGCTAATATATTTTTCATTTACCTTTCCTTTCTTCAAACAAACGATCTTCCATTTTTTCGAGTTGCTCTTTTATATCTTCAACATCTTCTTGAGTGTTCATTATAGTTTCTCGAATCAATTCATCTTTTAGATCATATTCTGTTCTAGTAATTTCTGGTTTTACTGGTGGTGGTAATTCCTTTGCTTCTTGTATGTCTGCTTGTAATGCAAACCACATTCCTACTACTGTAGCAATACCCACGGAAATACCTATTAAAGTTTTTATGCTTACTTTAAATCCT
>Ga0209337_1001906_pt1 | contig 15462 bp, 19 predicted proteins | sample LinPmetageLP53_FD_184044 | JGI IMG/M metagenome (GOLD analysis project Ga0209337, IMG submission 184044) | Marine viral communities from the Pacific Ocean - LP-53 (SPAdes) (version 2) | ecosystem: Environmental > Aquatic > Marine > Oceanic | place: Pacific Ocean | collected 2010-02-08
GCTTTTAATCACAATCAATACGGAGACAACATGATATACAATATAATTATACTCGTCATTATTACTATCTCATTGATAAACAATCATCTAAAGAATAAGCATATCAAAGAGTTAATAAAAGAATACCAAGTCTTATACAATAAAAAAGCAAACCATGATTTATTATGTCCCTTATCAAGCAGGGAAGCAATTAATCAACTAAGAAATAGATATTAATTTTATGGTACTGGTGATTATAGCCAACCCACAGTAACGCATTATACCTAAAACTACAATTGTCATGAATTGATAGGGTTATTTAATGCAATATATTGTTTACTGAACAACTCATATAATCACCAGTCTAATTTCCTGTTTCTACACAATTCTAAGTAAATCTAAACTAGACCTCAGATAATTCAGGCTATCATACGGTTGATAATGCTTTAGTATAGAACGTTGGTACAGTCTGTGACAGTCAGACAAACAGGATTAATTCAAACGATAAGGAGAAGAAATGTCAAAAGAAATAAAAGAAGTAAATGATTCATTAATACCTATATATACTGGTGTGTTCTTAGTTAACCCTGTAGTAGATGCTGCTGAAAGTAAAGCAATATTTGAAATAAGTCCTTTTCATGTAACTTATGATTATAGACCAGGTAATCCATATTTTCCAGATAGAGTAAAAGAAGGAGATTGGACAAATATTATACATGTTGGTATTTATGATGATGGAGATATTTTAGCTTCTAAGGTTTATGTAGTTAAGCATCAAACAAAGAGCCAAGTAGAGGATGGTGAATTCAGTCATTATCATGCATATCAAAGCCATAATGAAAACTTAATAGGTCATGAAGACACGCCACTTCACATTACATGGGATACTAACGGATTAGCTCCAATAGAAGCTGGAATAAGACTATCAATGGCTGAAGACGAAGCAGCAGATAATGTTCCTATAGAACAATCTAAATATTTAAAATATTACACAGACACAAAGCTAATAAGTGAAAAAGAACATATGAATACTGAGTCATTTAAAAGTCTTGATCTTGATAGTAAAGATAAAGAAAGCTATAAAGCCTATAAACTAAGATTAAATCCAATTTTTAAATTATTTAATCCTATTGGTATATGGAAGACTTATAAATCAGAGCCTCATGTTGTAGATCCAAAACAAGCTTAATCTTGGGAGTGCAATTCAGACACTCATAACTCTGTAACGTAATATATAGGTGTAACTCCTATACGCTTGATCCCCGAGCATAGCTATTTAGTCAGGAGATACCTCCATTCTATTTAGTTGTGCATTAAGGATCTCAGCCGAGCGGTCACAGGCTGTTTAATTATTATAATAATAACCATCATAAGGAGTCAAAATGGCAATCATAATGTTATGTCGAGAATCAGCAAGTTTCGTAGAAACCACAGTTGAAGCAACTACTGTCGGTGAATTAAGAGAAGAATTGTCTCTTCAAAGTGAAGCTATTAATGTAAATCGTTCAATAGTGAATGATGAGCATATATTACGTGATAACGATCATGTAGCAGCTGTAAAGACAAATAAAAAAGGCGGAAAGAACAAAAAGAATTGATTACTTCCGCTCAATCAAACAGTTAAGGGGACTTTAATTAATAAGTCCTCTTAACTAAAAACGGAGGAAATATGTTAAAAGAATTTATAAGTACATTTAATTTTGATAAAATACCTATAGGGCCTCAAGCTGAATTATTGCAAGACGTAGAACTCTTAAATCGCTATCATGACAATAATAATAAAATATCAATCACTAAAAAATTTACATGGTCACGTGGTAGTTACAATAAAATACACAATACAAGAAATACAATATTAGGTGGTACTAAGTTTAGTAATGTGTCAGAAATTTTTAACAAACCTGAAAGAAATAGACGTTCATATTATATGATGAAATACAGGCGTCAATTATTGTCTATAGATACCGAATTAAATCGTAAAAGACATGATGGTTCTCTTTGGGTAGAAGATGTTAGCGTTATTGATAAAATAAAAGAAGATGCTATAGATAAAGTTGTTAAAAAATTTACTGATTATGTGAATTATGTTAAAGCTGTTTATAATACTGATGTTGAATTTCATACTATTATATCAAATCAAAGTAAACACTTTATGAAATACGCAAATAAAGCATATCAAAAAGGAAATTGTTTTTATATTTTATTTAATTTAAATAATATAGATAAAAATAATAATTATGTATCTGATCGACAGCAAATATATATAATACATTCTTTTGATAATTTAAGAATGAATATTTATAAGAGTGAAGACACATATCCACTAGCTAAAATTCCTTGTGGTAATGTTGTCTCAATTTATCGAATGTCGTTAAATAAATTAATACATAAAGTTTTAAAAATTAATACAAGATGGCCCGATTTTTGGGAAAAACCAGAGTGTAGTTTCTATTACAAGCCATTAATAAAAGGATTAAAACATCCATTTATACATTATCAAAGAAATCCTAATTCAGATTATGATGATTCACATTTTATATATCGTGAGTGGGATATAGATAAGTGGACTATTAATCCAAATGTACATCATCCAACAACTTGTTATGGTAGTATGAACAGTCTTCATGGAGAGGGTGCACTTGATTTTGTTAAATATTATGAAGAAGCGTATACATGGTTAACTACTTTTAGATTAGGAACAACTCATCCATTAAATCAAATAAATCATTTGTATTATGGAGATCCTTCTACTAATGATGAAAAAATAAATAGTTTTTATTTCGAACTTATAGGAATTGACAGTGAAAGTTGCCATTCACGATTGTCTGATTATAATGCTAATGTAAATAAAAGAAATACTATTTGTATGACGCAATGTTCTGACAATATCAGAAATGTATGTTATGGATTTAAACACGACAATTGGTTAATAATTAAAGAAAAAGTATCATTAGACAAGGTATTTAAATACAAAGCTACACAATTTATGGATATTCCAGAAATGATGTACGCAATTGACAATACTTCTGAAGCGACTAATGATAATTACTATTCAAATCAATCACCTGATTCTTCATATCAAGCTGCAGAAACAATAGAAGAAATGTTAGAATGGGTGAGAAATAATCAACAATAAGGAGTAAAAATGGAGTTTTTAATATCTAGAAAAGACTGGAAAACAACTATTGACTATGCCCAGGCTTCCTATAACAAGTTTAAAGCTGAGATTGGAGGGTTTATGATTGCTAAAAAGAATAAAAATGGCGATATAATCATATCAAACCCTGAAATACTCTTACAAGAAGTAACTGGCGGTACTACTGTTATGGATAAAGCTGCTGTTGCAGATTATTATGTAAAATCCGCACAGAAACATGGTAACGACGTTAGGTTTATATGGTGGCATTCACATGCAAATATGAAAGCTTTTTGGTCTGGTACAGATACAAACACAATGGAAGAATATTCTGGAGGTGATTGGTCAGCTTTTCTTGTTGTTAATATTCGTGGAGAATATAAATTTAGAGTATGTGTGTGGAATCCAATAGCAGCATATGAAGATATAGAAATTAGCATCATTGACGCTAAACCTAAATCTATACCTAAAACTATTCAAGACTCTGTAGATAAGTTATGTTCTGAACCTAAAACAGTTCTTAATGATCAACTTAGTTTAAATGGTTACAATAAAACATATAATACAGAATTATATAGTCACTATTTCGGAGATAGTAACTATTCACAAGTTACTAAATCTAATAAATCAGTAGTAACAGATGATCCTATGTTTGATTATACCGTTGAACAAATTATTAATCTTAATGATCTTTACGTAGAAGGTACTTTTACTTATAAAGAATGGTTAAGGTCAATAAAACAAGTCAATATGACTTTAAAAAGCAAAGGTCTAAACTTTAATATTGATGAACTTACAGAGAATGAACTACAACAAAAATCTTCAATATATACTGGATATTCACCTGAAGATATAATACATTATAGGAATAAAAATGAGAAGAATATCAAGGTTTGAAGACATATTTAACAACCTAGATAATTTTCATTTCCACATATTTGGTTGCGGAGCAATTGGTAGTTCCGCAGCCATTCAAATAGCCAGATCGGGTGGCGAAAAATTCACTCTTTATGATTATGATAAGGTGTCTAAAGAAAATATTGGCGTAAGTCAATATAATTCATCTGATGTTGGTAAAGATAAAGTAAAAGTTTTATCTAATCAACTATTTGAAATATGTGAAAATCCAATTATTGGTGAAGTTAATAAGAAATTTGTTAATAGTGACCAATATATGGCTTATGGAAATGATATTATTGTATTAGGATTTGATAATATGTCAAGTAGACTACAGGCTGTTGAGATTGCTTGTGGTGTTAAAAGATTAAAACCAATAATTCTTATAGATGGTAGAATGGGAGCTCAAACTTATCAACAATACGTATTTGTAAAACCAACTGTTAAAAAATACAAAGAATGTTGGTATTCAGATATTAATGCGAGCGAAGAACCGTGTTCATCAAAAGCTACTAGTTATTGTAGCAATATGGCTGGTTCATTTATTACAAATGCTATTTCTAAAGTAACAAATAAATACCCATATGAAAAAGAAATACTATTTCATTTTCCATCTATGACGTTAATGGTAAAATGATATAAAAAGCTGTTATTTGTTAGTTAAATCTAGACGCTTCAACTCCGTAAGCAAGCATTTAGCAGCTTTTTTATAAAGGAGAGCAAATGATAATTATGAATATTGCAGAATGGATAGGCAATTTATTTATTTTAGGGATAGCATTTATATTGTGGACATTAGGAATATTAATGTTTGGAATATTTATATCCTTAATCAGTGAATTTATAAAAAAACAAACAAAGGAGTATGAATGAAATGTTTAATGTTCGATCTTGAACGTGGTTCACAAACACTAGGAGGCCCAGATCATATAGAAAAAATGTTTGGATACCCTGTGCTTGCGCCTACAACGTTTGATCAATTCAAAAAAGTCATGTCTGATTTATATACTGTTCAAAAAGCAGTAAAAAAGACAATGATAGGAAGTATTGAAATCAATGAAGAAACTGTTGAAACAGTGCCTAAAAATGGTACTCAAATAGATGCTTTAATTCTTGATACATTTAGTGAGTTATCAAAGAAGTATCAAAGAAGCCTTGTTGATAAAACAGGTAAAATGAAAATGCAAGATTGGGGTAAATTAAAAAATACTCTTGATATGTTACTAGAGTTTATAACAAGAATACCTGGTGTATTAGTTATGAATGTTCATAGCAAATTAAGAGACATTGATGATGGAACTACAAAAGTTTTACCTTATATAGATGGTAGCACTAAGGAAGACATAAGTAAATGGTTTGATTTTGTATTTTATACAAGAACTGTTGATGCTCCTAATGGTGACACTAAATATATATGGCAAACAAAGCATACTGAAAAGTATGATCACGCTAAAGACAGAACTAATCTATTACCTGCGGAAATCCCTCAAGATTTTCAATTAGTATTAGATGCTGTAAAGAAAAAAAACTTTACTTCTACAAAGATCTTAATTATTGGAAGTCCAGGATCTGGTAAAACGTGGAGTTTGCAAACCTTAGTAAATAAGGAGTCATAATGGCTATAAAAACAATGAGTAATTCAGGCGGTGGAGATTGGTCTATCGGTTGGAAAGAAGTTACTCTCAAAGAAGCTAAGTATGGTGTATATAATGGTGATACTCGTTATATAGACGCTTGGTTTGAAGAATATCCTGAAACAATAAACCTTAGAATGTATGAAGCTAAATCGAAAGATACTGGTGAAGAATTTGCAATAGCTAGATTGTTTAGACTTGCAAATGCTGGTATTATAGGTGAAGTACAGGATTCTAAAGGTAAAAAAAGCTTACAATATGATGATGATGCAGTAGGCTTAAATGGAAAGAAAGTCCAAGTTTTTTTCTATAAAAATGAAGATGGATATTTTCGTGTATTAAATCGTGTCGCACCTATTGTTCAAGAAGGCGAAGTATTGTCTTATATTGAAAAAGATGTTGATTATTGGCAAAAACAAGCTGAAAAATATTATGAAGAATATAAAAAGCCTGATGAAGATGCTAATGATACGTTTGAGATGACGATTAATGAAATAAAAGAAACACTAACAGAAACTACTTCTATACCGCAAGAAAATCTTGTAACAAACGAAGTTGTAACTGATGAAGGGGTTCCTTTTTAATTAAAGTAATCTAAAAGGGGCTTCTTTCTCCTGATGCTTTAATTAGAGGCCCCTTATTCTTAAAGGAATACATATGAAATACATAAAAAGTTCAACAAAGAAAAAAGTAGAACAATTATTAAAAGAAAAACCACATTTGAGAGATAATGACAACAAACTTCTTGCTACTGTATGGTTTCAAGGATTAAGACATGTAGACGAACCTGTAATGGATTTTCTTTATTTACTTGCTGGAGGATATTTACCTTCATCTGAGTCAATAAGAAGATGTCGTCAACATTTACAAGTATTAAAACCCGAGCTTCGTGGAAAACTTTGGGATAAACGACATGGAATGGAAAAAGAAATTCAAAAAGAACTAAGGGAGATGGAAAATGATTAAAGAATTTGCTTTATCTTTATCAAATAGACATCATTTTCATGAGAGCAATAAAATGTCACAATTAGAAGGCTCTCCTAAAGACACTTTTATGTCTTTGTGGGATTATGATAAATATGTTATTGAATATTTTAATAAAAAGAAAAAACTTGCAGGGTTTGATGGTTTAATTTACATGCCTGATGAGTTAATACTTGATGTTGATGGAAAAACAGTTGTAGAAGCACAATCAAAAACTCTTTTATTAATGGAATTGCTTTATAAAAAACAAATACCTTATCAAATATATTTTAGTGGACGTGGATTTCATGTAAATATACCTGGATCTGCTTTTAAATGGGAACCTTGTAAAGATTTGCATTTAAAAGTAAAAGATATGTTAACAGGTATAGGTGTATATAAATATGCTGATCCTTCCGTAATAGACAAAACAAGAATAATAAGAGTCCCCAATACTCTTAATACCAAATCAAAACGATGGAAGATACCATTAACAGAAACAGAATTTAGAAGTTTTTCTTTAGAAAATATAAAAAATCATCCTAGAGGAGACTTTAAATATCTTCCTCTTGTTTGTGATCCTGTATTTGATGTTTTAGAAAGAAAGCCTCTTACAACAGAAAAAGAATTACCAACGACAGAATTAGGTAGAGAACCAGATCCAACTAATTATACCTGTATACAGCTTATGTTAAAAGGTGTAAGTCAAGGTAGTAGGCACATGACAGCTTTAAGATTAGGCTCTCATTTGAGATGGCGATATCCTGAAAGTGTTGTTAGAATGATAATGGAAGACTGGAGAAAACGAGTAGATAAGCATGATGTACCATTTACAAAAGAAGAATTAGAAAAAATTGTAACATCTTGCTATACTGCTAATGAAGGGAGTGGTTATAATTACGGATGTAGTGATACTGTAAAAGATTCTTTGTGTCAAACAACCTGCTTTCTTTACAAATCAAAAAAGAGCCAATCTATAATGAGCGCTACAGATATGGAAAACGTATTAATAAACTTCTATACTAGCAATATAAAACCAATAGATTTTAAAGATCTATATGAACAAGTATCATCGTATCCTATTTATCCAGGTGAAGTAGTTTTATTACAAGCTCCACCTAAAAGTATGAAAACAATGTTATTTATGAATTGGATAAACTCATTTAAGAAAAATACTTACATGCTTGAACTAGAAATGTCACCTAGACAAATGATGTCAAGATTTGTAATGATAGAAAAGGGTTGGGACGAAAAAGATCTAGAATTACATTATTCAAAAAATAAAAATGGCCTTGATGTTGATTTTAGTTGGTTAAAAGTAGATTATAATTCATGTTATCCTTATGAAATAGAAAAACGTATTCAAATGCTTCCTGAAAAACCTGAAATACTTGTAGTTGACCATCTTGGTCTACTTAGAAGTAGAATGAAAGATAATAACATGAAAGTTGAAGAAGCGTCTCAAGTATTAACAGAGCTTGCTGTTCAATATGACCTTATAATATTTGTAATTAGTGAAATAACCAAAAGTGCTTTTTATGAAGGTATGACTATTGCATCATCTAAGGGTTCATTTAGAGTAGCATATAATGTAAATAAAGTATTATCACTTGAACCTTTATTTGATACAAGAAATAAGGGCTTAATTAAAGGTTTAAGGCTTGATAGTACTGCTAATCGTGAAAAGGAGACATTACATGTTGACCTTACACTAGAAGGACTAAGGTTAATAGGATGATAGCAATTATAACAACAAAAGATCTTGAATGTCAGCACCCCCAAGATGATATAGAGTATCAAGAAAAAGAAGAAGATATAAACGTTCCAGAAAGTGCTATTTGTGGAGTCTGTGGTAAAGATCTTGAATTAGAAGCTCTTGAACCAGACTGGGATGAAATGTCAAAAGAAATAAACTTGGAGAATTTAAATAATGGCTAAATCTATGAAAGTACCAGTAATAGTTTTTGAAAACATTGATGAACCTTCTATGATAGTACAAGCATTACGGAAAGTTTATTCAAACCCTTCAGAAGATATTAGTCTCGCAAAGAAAGATAGATTGATTAATTTATTAGCAGAATTAAATAAAATAATCATTGAAATGGAAAATGTAAATAATAATTAAGAGAAAGTAGTAATATGAAACAATCTTTTTAAATGGTTAACATTCGTATGAAAGTCTGGTTGGCTAATCCAGAGACTTTCTCTTATAATTAATGACAGTAATCCTCGGGATTCGGGACTGTGTAAGTCGGACTTATAGATTAATGGGGACTTCGTCTATAGGAAAATATATACTGTCATATTTAAAATAGGAGCAATAATGGACTGGGTAATAAAACAATTAAATGTAAAAAAAGATGTAAGAATACGTCATGCAGATATAAATAACTATAGAGCTGAATATAAAAGATTAAAATTCTGTGAAAAATGTAAACGTTCTTGGGAAAGATTAACAACTGGAATGATTGCAAGTTATAGTCATTTACCTACATATGGTTTACCAAGAAAAATATGTGAAATATGTAATGATAATAATATTACCTACAGAAAAGGGAAATCAAATGAATAAAAAATATATAAAAGAAGCTTTTCAACATGAAAACGTACAACTAGGTAAGGGTTCTATTGAACTTATAGAGCATGAAATTAAAAGACAAATTTGTATTATGGCTAATAAATGTAAAGAAGGTAATTTAAAACGATTAACTCCAGAATTATTCTGGGTAGCTATGGGTAACTTTAACACACATAAATAAAGGGAACAAAATGGAAGAAAAAAAACAAAAGTTCATGGGTAATAAAATGTTTACAACTAAAAAAGAAGATCCAAGTCTTCCTAAGCCTGAAGGTAAACTATCTAAAAGAATGAAAAGAATGGAACAATCGCTAAAAGAACTTGAAGAAATGGTAAAAATTATTAAATCTAGATTAGGTTTATGACATGGAATGAAATGCTATTAGATATGGAAAGATATTTAAAAAGATATAAAAAAATGTTACAGCAAATAGCAAATGCTAAAGACATAAATGATCCTTCTATTTTAAGAGCATTAGCACAAGCCGCTTTAAAACCATCTACAAATTCGGAGATTAAATGAAAGATACTTTAGCAGAATATGAATATGATAATTCCTATGTAGAAACAATAGAAAAGAAAATAAGTAGTCAAGAAAGGCAAAATAAACTATTACAAATTGATTTTGAAATGATATTAAAAAAGTTAATGAAAGCAGAATCAGTTATTAAAACTATATTTGATACATATGCTTTACATGAAGCTAAAGGTTATTATAATGACTCATCCAAGTAAAATAAAAGGAAACACATTTGAACGTGAATGTGTAAATAAAGCTAAAGAAAAGGGAATAAAAGCTGTTAGAGCTTATGCCTCAAACGGAAAGTCTCTTGGCTTACATGAAGAAGTTGACGCTGTTATTGGTGAATATAAAGTACAATGTAAAAGAAGAAAACGCATAGCAAAATGGTTAAAGCCACCAGACTGTTGTGATATTGCATTAGTTCGTGAAGACAGAGGAAATGCTTACGTTGTTATGGAATATGACGAATGGCTAGACCTTATTAAAAGAGCAGAATTATATCTAAACTTATAAATCACATTAAAGACGATAAAGCTTGAATAGCAGCCTCATTACTAGCAGGCTGCTTTTTCTTGCCAGTTTTATATTTCATCCAGTCTGCTTTAAAAGTTGGATATAAATTTCTACTTATCCATTTCTTAGCAAGCTGTCTTATGTCCTTTATATCTTGATCTGGAAATGCACCAAGTTCAAGTCTAGTAGCATCAATCAGTCCACGTTCAAAAAAAATTGGTAAAGTATAATTCCAAGTTCTAGCTAACTGAGAGTTTACTAAAGCCATTGTTTTATACTGTTTTACTCTATCATCTGTAAATTTAGCATCTTCTCTATAATCATAATCTTTATCCATTTCATAAAAATCCTTCACTTCAGCTAATGAAAGAAGAAACCCAACGTTAGGGCCTAAGAAATAATAACCACCTTGTCCATATGTTCTTTTGTCTAATTTTTTAACTTGTTCTGGATCATCTCTGTCTGTAGTAAACCAAGTATATGCAGTTTGAGCTGTTTCTGCTACATCGTTATTTAAAACACCGTCTGTTCTTATATTTGTTAATGGAGCAAATATTTGATTGATTATACCTTGAGCTACCCCCAACCTCATCATTACAAACATTTCTTCACTTGTAAAATCACCAACGCTAGCTGATACCTTAGCTTTTTTATACCAATCATACATCATATCAAAATTAGAAAATCTATAGTGCATAAATTGACCAAGAAATTGCCCTGCTCTTCCTTTTAAGCCATCACCACCTTGTAACGCTTTTGCTTTTGCCCAATTTGCATATTCATAATGAATGTCAGAAACAACATTAAAAGCTATTTGGCCAGCTTCGTTTTCCATCCAATTTTGAATTTTTTCTTTAGACCCACTACTTTTTAAATCTATACCAGATTTTTTAGAAATCCAGGCATCAGACATATTTTCTAAATTTTTACTAGCAATAGCAAATCCAGTTTTAAAAGTCCTAGATCTATTCCAATCTTCTACGATTTTGTGAGCTAAGGCTGATTTATCTGATAAATTAGATGTTCCTCTTGCAATAATATCAGTAATTCCATCAGTTGATCTAACAATTTCACCGTCAGCAGTGACCTTTAATCCCTTATTCGTTAAAAAAGATTCCTGTAAAGCTCCACGTGATGCTGCTGAAATGTCTCCCTTGCCCTTAAAAGATTCTAAAAACTTAGAAGATACATTTTTTCCATCAAACCATAAAAGACCAAATTTCTTAGCTTGATTGTCTGCCTTAACTACATTTTCAGTACCATTAGCTTCGCTATAAAATCTTTTTGCATCCCGCAGTCCTCTATAACCCCATTTATCAAATTCATAAATTCTTTGAGTTCCATTTCGTAAAGCACTTCTAACATTTCCACCTAATAGCCTAAAATAAGTTAAAGCAGTTAAGCTTCTCATTATATTATTGCTTACAACATTTTCTGAACCACCATCTATTTTTTGTACAGTATTATGTACATCGTTAGCAACTCTTAGATGATGTTCTAAAGCGTCTGCCACAGCTTCATTTCCTGCTAATTTAGCCGGTTTTAAATGTTCGTTAAGTAAAGTATCGTATGCTCGCTTAAAACTGTCTTTAACGTGTACTTTATAGTTAAATAGAGATACATCACCTACATATTTATTTAAAAACATAAAAGGATCTAAGCTATACTCACTATCAGTAACGGATCTTGACTTAGCCCTATCTATTATACCAGTAAAATTTTGAATTTCTTGATTAATTTCCTGTGTTAAGCCCTCTAATGAAGTATCACCAACCTCTTTTCTAATTAATTTTTCCATTTTAGTTAATATCTTAGGAAGCCCCAATACATACATAGGCATATATTGCCTATTTGATACCATATAATCCTTACCTTCTTTTTTTGCATATTTATTGCCCTCTGTAAAGCCAAATTCTCGCATTTGCTTATCAGCCTTAAAAAAATCAATATTTTTAATAGGATTATTATCTTCATCAATTACTTTTTGAAACTCTATTTCCTTAATTCTATTTTTCATATCAGCTATCATCTTTTCTATCCCTGGGACATTGCTATCTTTACTAATATTTATTAGCTTTTGAAGCCCTCTAATTAGATTAACAGAAGTTTCTTTTCTAATAACGCTATATTCACGTTTCATATTATTTAATAAGCTTTCTTCAGCTACTCCAAATCCATGCTTTTTTCTAAGGCTTCTTATATCTGCCCCTTGAAACACTTCAGACAATATTGCATTAGCAACTCCTGCGCCCTCTGTAAGCATATTAATCTTCTCTCGTCTTAAATCTCTATATAATCCCTTATTGAAACTTTTTCCAGCTGCCATATTAGCCAAAACAGGCTCTAATCTTGCTTCCAAGCGACTATATTCTCCAGGATTTCCACCAATATTTCCTGAAAACTTTTTAAAGTTATGCAATATATCGTTAATGCGCTTATTGCCTTCTACATTTGCTTTTCTAAAATAACCAGTTTCAGCAACAAGTTCCTGTTCATATTTAGCTAATTCAGGTAGCCTCTGTAAAACTCTCCTTGGAAGCATCAAATTAGCAACAAGAGCTCCATCTTTTTTTCCAATTTGTCCGTCAAATTGCGATAACCTTATTTCAAACTTTTTTAAATCTTTTAAATTTGGAATCGCTGACTCCATTGGGTCAATTTGCAATCCAGTTGCTTCTTCATATAATCTTTCAAATTGATCTAATGTGTTATATTTAGAATCTTTACTATTTTTATATCTAGACCCAGTCTGCCAATTTTTAGCTATTAAGCTCATTTTTTCATAAACTTTTGTCTTTTTTTCATTAGACATTTCTTCGCCTTTTTTTCTTCTTTTTAGCAATACATGTGAAGCACATGCTAGTGGACTAGACATATTTATATCCTTATTATGGTTTAGTTTTTAAACATTTAAAAAATTCTTCTACCCCATCAACAGTAGATTTTTTAACTACGCCCCCCTTACCAAAAATTCTACCCCTGTATTGATCCATTATATTAACATTTCTTACTTCGGTATCACCGTAAGTATTTGTTTTTCGATCATAAACTTTCATCATAAATTGCTCATCTACGCTTATACCTAAAGACCTCTCCATTTCTTTAGATGCATGGTAAAGCGTTGCGGAGTCTACAAGCTTTTTACCAGATAAATAATCATACATAATTCCTGCTGCTCGTTTTTCTAGTTTATTACCATCTCTTAGTCTTTCAAAGATACCCTTATTTAAATATTTCGCATCAGTCATAAAACCATGTGGTAGTTCTGTCGGTTCAGTATAGCCCATTTTATCCATTTTGTTCATATCTACGGCTATACCAGTTTCTTCTTGAAAATAATGATTTTTAGACAATGTTATAAAATCTTTTAATAACCTATTTGCCATTATTTTATCAACACCACCACTTATTTCTTTTGAACTTCCGTTAGCTACTTGAGCTAAGGTATTGTATACTGCTTTAGCTAATTTATTTTCAGTGTATTTAACAGAGCCAATAACTGCTGTTTTTGAATGATTACCATACATTAATGGTTCAATTGGAATTATTTTATCATTAAATCTTGGTCTTAACATTCTAAATAATAATCCAATTTGCATTTCAGGTTTACCTGCAAAATCAGGACTAGCAAGTTTTTCTAAAATTAATAATGTTTTTCTTGCCGAATATTCAGCTAAACCACTCTGTGTTTTAAAAGGCATATTTGAATAAGCCTCATCAATGCTAACCCTTAATTTTGAATATTCTGAATTAATAAATGCTTGTTCTGAAGAAGAGACATGAATAACGCTACCATCCTTTCTAACATGTTTTACTTTACCACCAAATGCATTATAATCAGCTCTCAAGCCCCTTTGAATTTGTCCCTCTACTACTTCATACCTATGCCCATTAATTACTAAAGCATCACTTTCTTTTATCTTATTTACATTAAATCTATTAGGTGGGATTACTTCTTTGGTTTCACCGCTTTTATTTATAACCACAACTGGCAATTTTTTATAATTCGTAAATATAGTTTTTTTATATCCACCTTTTCTATTAGGAATAGTTTCATTTTGTGGATCACTAGAGTCATATGACAAATGCTCTTCTACAACTGATTTTAATTCAGACAATCTAAGCTTTTGATCAATTAATTCACGATACCGTGTTGATTCCTGTATACGTTGAGAGTTATTACCACCAATAGATTCAAGATATTCTATTTTATCATTAACTCTCCTAAGATCACTTGTTAATCCTTGTAGGTTAACTATATTTCCGTCCTTTTTTTGGAGTTCAATCATTGCTCGTTTTGTAATATTTTCAAATATCATGGCTTCTTTGAGCTGTATATTTTCAACTTGAGGTACTTGAAAATCAGCAGGAGCTTTTCCTTCTTTAAGATAATCAAGTATGACATGAGAAGTAGGGTTCATTTCATCGTAATTAAAGGACTTATTTGAAATAGAATGTATTCTTTTCATTGCATGATCAAATGGACTAGAAGAGGTACTAAAAAAATTATTAGCCGAAGTATACATAGAAGTATTATCATATATATTTCTACCGGCTATTTCTTCTACTTTAAAATTTTTCCCCTTTCTACTTGGTAAAATATTCCATAAAAGCTCACGCATCGCACCTTGATAATCTTGAAGAGTAGCTGATTGATCTCTATTAGTTTCATCAACAGTAGTCCCTTTATTGAATTTTAAATATTTACCTATCGGGTTGATTAAACCAAAATATATATCATTTTTAGCTTGTTTTAATTGATTATAATTTTCATTTACACTTAAATCTAATTTTTTCTTTAAATTAGCATCATAAACATCAAATAGCCCTTCATGCTTTACACCTCCAACCCCCCCTTTTTCAAATCCAAATATTAATTCCTTTATTAATAAATCAGGATTTTCAGTATATAGTGTAGGATTGTTTTTATACATATCTAAAAATAATTTAACATTTTTTGAAACTTGATCAACTGAATTGTAATATCTTAATTTATCAGTAGACATCCTTATTTCCACTTGATTATAACCTTCAATAGGACTTTTCATTCTAATTAGACTTTTATTTTCTCTAAATATATTATGCAAATAAGTCAATGTTTGATGCAATTTTACAAACCTCCCCCTTAAAAGATCGGTTCTATTTATTTCAATTTTGTATAAATCTGGATCTGCATTTTTTTCAAAAGTATACATCTGTGGAAAAGATTTACTATAAACTTTATCAAATTCTATTTGCA
>Ga0209337_1001907_pt1 | contig 15458 bp, 26 predicted proteins | sample LinPmetageLP53_FD_184044 | JGI IMG/M metagenome (GOLD analysis project Ga0209337, IMG submission 184044) | Marine viral communities from the Pacific Ocean - LP-53 (SPAdes) (version 2) | ecosystem: Environmental > Aquatic > Marine > Oceanic | place: Pacific Ocean | collected 2010-02-08
ACAGTAAGCATGAATTTTGAAACTGATGAATTACGACTAAAATTTTTAGAGTTTCTGGAAGATAACAAATTGACAAAATCAGAATCTTTTAGTAAGTTAGGAAATTTTGTACTAAAAACCCTAGACATTAAACTTGAATCGTAAAGTATGAGAAATTTTAATAAATTAACTGATGAAATTATAAAAAATCTTCAACCTGAAGAAAAAGATTATAAACTATTTGATGGAAAAGGACTTTATATTAATGTAACTCCTGCTGGCGGAAAATATTGGAGATTAAAGTATAGATATGGTTGGTCGCAAATTGCTTTAGCTCCTAAACAAAAAACTTATACAATTGGATCTTACCCTGCAACCTCTATAAAAGAAGCACGGAAGAAATGTATCGAGGTTTTGCAACAAGTTAAAGATGGAGTTGACCCCTCCTACGAGAAACAAATATTGAAAACTAAAAAAAAGTCCGAAACCTACAGTAGCAAAGAAATTAAAAACACAATTGAAGCTATTGATAAACAAATTAAAATCCATGAACGAGCTATTGAGATACTTAACTCAAGTAAACAAAAAATTAACTTAATAAAATAATCATGACAGAAAATCACCTAGAAAAAGAAAAATTTGTTCCTTGGAATAAAGGAAGGAGTTTAGGAAAAAGAAAACCCTTCACCAGAAACCAGATTACAACCTTAAGAGAGCTATTAAAAAATGAGGGAAAGCAATTTGATTTAGTGTTATTTTCCCTATCCGTTGACACTGCCCTGCGAACAAGTGATTTGCGAAGCTTAAAAGTTGGCGATGTTAGAACGCCGCAAGGGGCAATAAAAGATCGTGTCAATATCAAGCAAATTAAAACAAGGATAAGCCACACTATTAATATAACTGATTTTACGGCTCATGAATTAGCTATTTTTACAGAAAACCGAGAAGATTATGAGTTTTTGTTTCGCAGCTCAAAATCAAGAGAAAATAAACCAATTACGAGAAAGTGGCACAGCCACCTAGTGAAAAACTGGTGTAAGATGATTAAGCTTGATTACAGAGATTATGCTACCCACTCATCAAGAAGAACTTTAGCTACTTTGGTCAATAATGATAAGGGTACTAAAATTCAACATGTGAAAGAAATATTAGGTGTCAAGAATATTCAAAATGCAATGGAATACGTCGATGATAAAAAAGATGAAGCCCTGAATATTGCGCAGAGCATCATGTCAGAAGAATTGTAGGAGTTAAGAGTCAATCTGGAATCGAAAAGGCAAGCCGTGACCGCTGTCAAGCCTGCCCTTTCACTACCGTTTTGTTATGCAATTTGCTAGTTAGCAACAAATTGCTTAGATATTACATAATAAATTTTTAGAAAAGTCAAGAGTATTTTTGAGTTAATCTATTAAGTTGTTCAGATTTAAGCTCCAACACATCTACTTTATAATATTTTTCAATAATCTTTAAAGCTCTAATAATATTTTTCTTTATTGTTAGTCGGTGGCTTTTTGTTAGTTGATTAATTTTATTTAATGAAAACTCTGATTCTAACACGTAAGAAATTAATTTTTCGTAATTGCATTTACCAGTTGAGAGAATTTTAAGAGCTTTTTTGATTTGAGCTATATTACTAGACGCTTTAATTTGCTTCGATGAGAGCGACTTTTCGTGTCGCTTACCGCCTGCGGAGGTGATACTCGAACCGTCCATAATAACCTTGCTTGAGAAAGGGTCTTGGTGCATTAACTCATAATCGAGCTGGTAACGCTGCCCTGCTGCATATAAACCTAAATCTATATCATCTTTTGCATAGTATCTTTGCAACGGTGATTGTATTATATATGATATTTGATTGTTTTTCATTAAAACTGGCTTCACCGACAAGCCTAATTTTTTTAACTGTTCGATTTGTTTTAAGTTGTGATTAGCAAGAAGTGCTGAATTTAACTTGCCTTGAATTATTTTATTAGATTCTTTTAATATTTCGTAAGAAGTTGCTGGTTTTTTTGTTTTCATAAGCGAAACGTTGGATTAATATTATGGTTTTTTTTGAGGAAATCAATTATTTGTTGAGCGAAGTCTTTTGACAAGCCTGATTTGTTGCGATAAGCCGAACTGAATGCTCCAGGGCTTATTTCCATTGCCCTTGCAAGTTCTGCAATGAAAATTTTTTTAGGTCTATCTTCTATTCTATTATTGCGATTAAATGTATTTTTTGCATAAGTTTTATAGTAGCCTGCATCAATAATCATCTTTTCAAGCTTCAATCTTTTACCGCCTCTAACCTTTTCTACTACTGCTCCCATAGGCTTTATAAAAAAATGTTAAAAAAGTCGTTGACTTTACTAAAAAGTAAAGTTATACTTAAAGAAGTAAAGTGTTAAAACTTTATTTACTTACTAATTAGTTAAATAACTACATAACTAATTATATATTAACTAAATTTAAATTGCTATGAAAAATATTGAAAATGGTGATGATTTATCGCAGGAGATTTTGAGTTCGGTTCACAAGCCTCATCAGATTGTTGCCAGTTTGTTTAAAAACTCAATAAATTTGTTTCAAGGTAGCATTAAGAAAGAAACATTCGAAACTAAACTTGATGAGAACATATGGGAAGCGTCAGCTAGTCATTATGATTCTAACCCAAACTATTTCGAGCATAAAGAATTTGGTGCTGAGGTTGACCCCTGCCCTTTTGAAGTCGAAAAGAAGGCATTGGAGCATCAATTTGAAGAACTTGAATGGGCTATCGAATCACTAACTGCTAGAAAAAAAGAAATTAAGGATAAAATTGAGGCGTATTAAGCGTAGCCTCAATTTTATGAATTTTAACAGCATTAACAACAAATAGAAGTGTTGTTTAAACTAAATACAATATTATGTTAAATTACCAAAAAAGTCAAGAGAAATTTTTTAATATTTTTGGGTTAGAAATTGCTAAACCAAAACTTCATGAATTAGTCACTGGCACAGTCGCAGGACTGGTTATTACTCCGTTTTTAATAATAATTCTCACAAAAACTCCTTTTACAATAAAAGAGGTTGCATTTTTATTTTCTTTAACTTAAATTATATTAATTATGAAAAATTTTAACAAAAACGGCAATTCGTCTCAAATGACTACTTATAGAAATTTAGAGAAACAAAATTTAGAATTTGAATTGTGCGAATTAAAAAGCAACCCATTGTACAAACAGGAGCTTGTTGACTATTTTGAAGAACTTTTGGAAGGGCACGAGTTGATGAAGTTACAAAATTACTACCAAATAAAAATTTGTTTCAACGCAGCATTAAATAATTTGGAGATACAAGAAAAATAATAAAAAAAAAGGGGGAGTTATGGCAAATAATTGGGCTGTAGTGAATAATGAAATATTTTACGATTCAAGATTTTCCAACCTCCCCCCCTACGTATCCATGCTTTATCATTTTTTATTATATGGAACTCCGATGACCCGATGCGGCATAGTACGCATTCACTCTGGAGCTATGGAGATGCCGATTTTCAATGATATAATTTTTCATTGTAATGATAATTGGGAACAATTTCGCAAAGATATTCCTGAAACGAAAGATCTTAATTTTTCTAATTTGGCTTCTCGAATTTATCCTTTTATAGAAGTGCTAGAATTAAGGGGTTTGATTGAATATGACAAACCTCAACACCTGTTGCGAATAGTTGATTTTCATACACATTGCAAATTTAATCCGAGTTTTGGTGGTGTGGAAATTTTGGAACAGCTTAAGGGTGTTGATGAAAAATTTCATGGTCATGAGTTTTTTGATAAATATTTGCAAGAAAATGAAAAAAGATTTACTGAGCTTTTAGAAAATACTAGATCAAGGTATAAAACAAAACTTACCTTATCACCACAATTAGAATTTTATCAAACTAAAGAAGAAAAAGAGAGTAAAGAATATAAAAAATTGAAAAAAGCTTATGATTCAGTTAGAAATGCACAAGATCCTGATGCAGAAGTGCCAGAAATGTGTTGTAAGATCGATTTGTTAAGTGCGCCAAAAAGTATTCCAACTTCTTGCAAAATATTAAATTTGCAGGATTCGGTGCAAACCCAGAAAGGAAGGGGTTCTAGGTAATTCTTGCTAATTTTTTGAACCATAGTAGATAGAGATTAAGAGAGAGATAGAGATTAAGATAAAGATATAGATATAGATTAAGATATGAAAAGTTGTTGCATTTTGAATTTTTTCGTTGTAAATTTATAAATAACATTTGATTGCTAAAGATTCACGTCTAAAATTTAAGCTAATGCGAATTTTTTATAATAAAATGTTTGAAGTAATTTTAACGTCGTTAACGGTATTGATTTTAGGAGTTTGTTTTATTATTTGGGTGATCTCTATTTTGCAAACCCTTCCCAATTATGTATATTATGTAAACTTATAATATACTGCGTAAAACTCCTCCTATTCAATACAAATATTAATTTTTAAGAATTAGCTATGCAATTGCAAGCAATTGAAAATTTTTATTTGCAAAATGAAGTTTTTCTTGGTAAAATGCCACTTACCATGAAAAAAACACCTATAAGCCCTACACCACATGCAAACCCAGAATTTGTGTGTAAATTTTGCAATTCTACCTATAGATTCTCCCTTGGCGTGCCTGCTAACCAAGTGATGTCTGAACAAGTTATTCTTGAGCTTGAAAATCGTATTGCTGATGAGCTTTTACAGCTTCGAAGGAAGCGATTAAGGCTTGCAATGAATCGTGTTAGAGATGCCATTCTTAAGCGTCCAGAGCTTTCTAAATCTAAAAAATCTTTCTATGCCGCATGGATAGTGGATTTCGATTATAATGCTATCAAATTTGAACGAGAAAGGATAGTTTACTATTATGATGATATATTCCCCAAATTATATCTTAAACATATCTTTACGAAGCTTAATATTTGTTTAAAAGATAAAAAATTTGCTGGAGGTTGTGATGAGTAATATTACAAATAATGTCGAATATCATTTTAAGGTTGATGATGCAATTGAGTTTGGTGTAAATGAAGCTATTTTAATTTATAATTTTCGTTTTTGGATCATGAAAAATAAAGCTAATGGCACTCATTTTCATGAAGGAAGAACTTGGACTTATAATAACCATAGGGGACTATGTAAGCTTTTTCCCTTTTGGTCAAAACACCAAGTACAACGATATCTTGAGGCTTTAGTTAAAAAGAAAGCTATCATTAAAGGTAACTTCAATAAAAATCCATATGATAAAACAACATGGTACGCATTTTTTGATGAGGAAAAAATATTTGGAAATTTAAGTAATAATAAAGAAATAACCTCCTCAAGCCTTGATTTTACTGATGGCGCAAAATCGCATCATCGAAAATGCGAGATCGTACCATCGAACATGCGAGATCGCCCCATCGATGATCCGAAATCGGATAATGTAATAATAACAGATAATAAACCAGATAAAAAAAACATATCTCTTCTGGCAAATATTTCTCCTCAAGATGTAACTTTAGATTTAATAAAAAAAGAAGCCAAGAGAAGAGAAAAGGATATTAAAAGTTTTATTAAGGAAGAGTTAAGAAAAAAAATATCTGGTGATGAATACAAGAAGCTATTTGAAACTTTATGTAACAATTATTTTGAATGGATTCAAAGAAAAGAAATTAAATCTTATACAGCAGCATTCGATAAATTTATCTCAGAGCGAAATAGCTACAAAGGCAACGAACCTGCACAACAAAGCTTGATATTACCTCAATCAAAAAACCCCCCTCCTCCTGTGCTAGAATTGGGATTGGCTGACACGAGTAAGGACTTTATTGACAGCTCGCAAAAATGGCAAAAACTATTACAAGAAAATTTTGAGCAAGATCTTTTTGATAAGTGGATTAAGTGTCTGGTACCTCACCGAAGGAAAGGAGAGAAAGTGATTTTTTCTGTAAAAACAAAGTTTGTGAGAGATTGGGTTATTCGTCAATATCAAGAAGAAATAGAGAACCTCTTGGACTTAAAACTAACCATTATTTCAACTGAATCATGAAAATCATAAGTTTTACCAAAAAGTGGCTTTGCTATTTTGCGATGATTTTAATTTATATTGTGTACGTTTTCCAATATATTTTTATCAAATTTATTATTTTTGACTTGCTGCTTTGGGTTTGTAATTATGTTATTGGTAATGCTTTTAGAGTTTACGAGTGGAATGATAATATTCTTACTAAGGCTATTTTAAAGCTTGCTAAAATTTCTTTGAAGAAAAAAGTTGTTGAGGCTTTGGTTGAAGCTTTTAAAAAAAATGTTGACTTTACTAAAAAGTAAAGTTAGACTTTAATAAATAAAGTTTTACTACTTTATTTACTAATTAACTAAATTATTAATTATTAAGAAAAGATGACTTACCAAGATCCAGTATTATCAGCTTGCAAGAAATATGGTTATTTAGATAAAACGAATACTGCATTTAATTTTTCTTGTGAGGGAAAACATACTTTAAACATTTTATCAAAAAAAGTTTCAACACAAAATTTTGCCGTAAAAAACTTTGTTTTACACTCATATTTACTAGATCTAGGAATCAAAAAAGCTTCAGAATTTGGAAAACGTAAAATTATTGAAGAAATAAGTAAGTTTAGAGTTGATAAAAGTAAGAATGATTTTAAAGAATATTCTTTCAAATTACCTACAGAAGTTTTTCAAAGATTAAAAAATTTTCAAGCCGATAAAAAGATTCCTTTACAAAATGAAGCTCACTACATTGCTTTTTTTGTGGGGTTAGAAGAATTTAATAAAATTAAATCTTAGTACCGTGGTTCAAATATATTCTGTTGTAGGACAAAAAGGTGGCTTGGGTAAATCTATGGTTGCTAGAGAGCTATTTTTTTGTTTGCGTCATAGCAAATACAAAACTCTTTTAATTGATTGTGATGTTAAGCAAAACTCTAATTACAATTTTGCTAAAAAATATGAAGCTAAAAATAAAGAACTGCTAGATGTTAAGGCATTAGCCGCTAAAGACTTAAGAGAATCTTTAAGAGGCTTAATAAGACAATACGATTCTATCGTAATTGATTGCGGGGGAAGAATCTCTGACGAGCTAAAAATGGCTATATGCTGCGCTGATAAGGTAATTATGCCAATTGACCCGATGGAAAATGACGAAATATCTAATGTTGAGGCTGTAATAAACGAAATTTCAGATCTTGATTGTGAATTTTTTATTTTACCAAATAAAGTATCTACTCACCCTTTTAACAATGATTTAAATGAGTTTAAAGAAAAATATGATGGAAAATTAAAATATTTTAGAATTTTGAACTCCTACTTACATGAAAGAAGGATATATAAAAAAGCTCGCGCAGAAGGTTTTTCTATTTATGAAAATAGTAACTTAAATGCGATTGGCGAATTTAACAACTTTATAATTGAATTATTTGAAAATGACTAACAAGAAAAATACATCTCCTGCCAACATTACTTTAAGCAAAGTAGATAAAATGGAAAAGCATTATGATGCAAACATAGAAAAAGACATTAAGAGAGATCAAGCTATCAAATATAATTCTAAGCCTTCTGAAGTAAAAAAAATCAAACATGTTTATCTTACTCATGCGGAATGTCAAGACCTTGCTTATATAAAAATTGAATCAGGTAAATCTGAAAAAGAACTGTTAAGTGACTTTGTTAAGAAAGAAATGAAAGCTTATAAAAGACTTTATAATATCTCTTAAGCCCCTCCTGCTCTAGTTTTAGAAAAAAATATATTTTATTAAAAATAGTTGTTGACTTTACTTTTTAGTAAGGTTATACTTTAACAAGTAAAGTCTTACAACTTTATTTACTTACTAAGTAGATAGATAATTATCTTTACATTTAATTATTTATATACTAACCTAATATTAATGAATAATAAAACTATGAACGATTATGATTTTTTTATGAGTGGTGAGGAGCATGACTCAAAGCAGAGCTTTTCCTCTTTGAAGATATTCTTATTAACTTTAAATTTTTAAGTCATGACTAAAGAAAATATTAAGACTCACTGGCTCTACAGTCCGAACAAAAACTATTTAGGACACCAAGATTTGCCTAATGGCGAAGATGTTGTGTTGACAATTGCAAGTGCTAATTGGGAAACTGTTAAAAATCCTAAAGATAAATCTTCTAAAGTTTTGCGCATTGTTAAGTTTAAAGAAAACTTTAAACCTTTAATTTGCAATGAAACTAATGCTAATTCTATCTATGAAGTTACAGGTGAAAGATTTATGGAGGAGACTATTAGTAAAAAAATTAAAATAGGTATTTCTAAGACTCGAAAACAAGGTACGAAAAAAGAAGATAACGAGTTTGTTGATTGTCTTAGAATAAGAAGGGATAAATCTTCTGATCTTAATGCTAAATCAATTACTGGTCAGCAAGTTAAGATTTTAAATGATTTAGCAAAAGACATTGGTTTTGATATTTCCAAAGTGTGTCAAGGTTATAAAATAAAAGATATTTCTGCCCTCCCTTCAAATAAATTTGACGCTGTACTTAAGGGTCTTGAAAAGAAAAGGGGGTCAGCATGAAAATATTAGAACTTGAACAAGGTAGTCAGGAGTGGTTAGATGTGCGCAAAGGTATTCTAACCGCCTCTAATTTTTCCAATGTAATAACTTCAAAGGGTGAACGTAGCAAACGATTAAATGATTATGCTTTTGATTTGGCTGCATCATCTCTTTTAACTACCGCTGAAGCGACTTTTACATCTCCAGCTATGGAACGAGGCAATGAATTAGAACCATATGCAAGGCAAAGGTACTGCGAAGATAGTTTTGCTAGTGTTGAAGAGGTTGGTATTATGTTATCAGATTGTGGTAACTATGGCTATTCACCTGACGGCTTGGTTGATGATGATGGCTTGATTGAAATCAAGTGTCCAATGGCAAAAAACCACGCTAAATATTTATCACAAAAACGTTGTCCTGTAGAATATTATGCTCAAGTGCAAGGTGGTCTTTATGTTAGCGGTAGGAAGTGGTGTGATTTTGTATCTTATCACCCTGATTTTGAAGAAGATCATATTCTATTTGTTCACAGGATTGAGCGTGACGAGGAATTTATCAGTAATTTGAAAAGTTTTATTGACGAAACGATTTCACTTCGTGATAATATTATAAAAAAAATTAAATCATAGTGAAAGAAAAAATTGATTTTATAATACATAATGAAAAAAATTGGGGCGATAAGCAGCAGCAGGTAAGCGATACTTTGTGTCGCTTCCTGTCGCTTAAAAACTCTTTTAGCGTTACTTTATCTCATATAAATACACCAAAACAATTAAGAACCTATTGGCGCTTGATTGATCTTGTTACCCCACATATGATAGAAACTAACCCCGACCTTGAAAACAAAGATGGTGTTTCAGATTTCATTAAAAATAGTTGCGGTCATAGTCGCATTGTGAAAGGTAAAAATATTGAATATTTAAAAGCAAAAAGCAATTCCAATGTTGATAAAAAGAAGTTGTCAGAAATGATTAAATTTTTACTAGTTATATGCGAATTTTTTAAAATTGAAAATTACGAACTTAATGATGAAGAAAAAATATTTCTGGACGAAAATATTATTAAGAATAGCTAGATATATGTCTGCTAGGCACATTGAAAGACGTTCGAGAGTATTAGTTAGGTTGTACCGTTTTTATTGTAAAAACTATATTAACATTTAACTTTTTAAACTATGCAAGATAATGTAATAAATTTTGAGGAAGTATTAGAAGAAAGAGATGAAGCCTTAGAAAAGGCGTTAAAAGAAGTATCGTTTTACAAAAAAAAGTATTTTGGTTGTCTTAAGGACAAGGAAGAGATAGAAGATATGAACAAGAAAATGGCGGAGTTCATTCAAAGTATTGCAGAGGAATGATTAAAAACTTAATATCCGCCAAAGATTATACCGCTATTAAAAAAAAGGATAATTTAACTGGCGATGAATTAGAATTGCTAGAACAAGAAAATTTTACCGAAAGTAAAGTGCAATCTCGTTGTAGAATGATTTTTATTGGTTACGCAATGCAATTTCCTCACTCATTATATCAATTTCAAAAAAACGACAATGGAAGGGATTATGACCAGCCCAGAAAATCTGATACAGAAATTGTGAAGTATCGCAAAAAAGCCATCATCACTAGCAAAGTGAATAAACAAAAACGAGAGGGAATGATTCCAGGCTTTCCCGATGTAACGTTGTGGAAAACATCACCTAAAGGTGAAAAAACTGATTTAGTTGAGTTTAAGAGACCTAAAGAAACAAATATAAGCAAAAATCAGCAGCTGATACATCAACAGTTTTCTGACGCAGGAAAAGAGATTTATCTTTGCAACAATACCGTTTACTTTGAAAAAGTAATTTGTAAAGAGTTCTTCGACTTAAAATAGTTTTCTAAATTGCTTTTCACCATTTTTAATTCTTTCAAGTAAAAAATAATTGTTATCTTGACTGGATTGATTGTTAATCTGGACGTGAACCCATCGTTTATATCGCTTATCTTTTCTATCCCATGAATAGGAAGCAATCATTTTATCGCATCTAATTCTGCTGATGAAGAATTTGCAGATTTCAATTGGAGTCATGCCCCCTATTACAAAATCAAATGCTAAACCGTACATGTGATAAGAATCGCTAGCTGATCCTGGTAAACTTTGATTTAACTCTAAAGATCTGTAGCCACTTGTGATATGGATTGGTTTATTAATTAAATTTCGCATTTCCTGCGCCTTATCTGCCAAAATATCGAGGTTTTCGATTGTTGCTTGCTCTTTGGGCGTATTTTCAATTTTATGCAGTCGAGCGGTCCTAGAACCGTAAAATTCGATAGCATTAAAATTTTTTCTATTTAGATCAGACAGTTTATAGATCATTTGGACATGATGGTTGATGGTTGACACAAACACAATTATATAAAGCAATTGATTCTTTGTTGACTCTGCCAAGACTTTCTTCTACACTAAGGCTGATAAGTTGAGCGGTGCTGCAAAAAGGGTTTATATTACTTTTTGTTTTTTCGCACGAGCTTATCAAGAGCATTATTAGACAGCTTACGAAGCCAACTTTGAGTAGCAATGATTTTTTTAATTTGCTCCCTATTATATGTGAGCATATCATGTTCAATTTCATTTTGTTTTTCTTTTTTGCCAAGATTGTATATTATTTTAAAAAATATTAAAAACAAAGCACCTATACCTGCAATAGTGCCAAGAAATTGCGTCAATTCATTCATAGTCCAATTACTTTATTTACAATTACTAAAAACTGGTAAAGGCTCATGTTACCTGCAAAAAGAACAATAGCCACTCCTGTCGAAAGTGAAATTGTAATTATGGAAATAAATATAGCAAAAGTTATCAACCTTGCTTGAATTACATTTTTGTTAAAATATCTAAAAATTTTAGATATTGTTGATCCTAAGAATTTTAGTTTTTCACTTGTCATTTGTCAAAGATTTATTAATAGATTCGTGGAGTTTGTTAAGATTCTCTAATATTGTTACATAGTTGTCTTTTTGGGTCGTTTTAAGTTCTTTAAGATTTTCCTCATTCTTAATTGCAAGATCGGTTATAGGCTTCATTTGAGACTCAATTCGCTCATCCACCTTTTTCCAAACATCATGCACGATCAAAGATTTTAATTTTAATAAAAACCAGCGTATAGAATAGCCGATGCACAATATTATAGCACTGTAAGCAGCTACACCGATATCACTAAAAAAACTAATTGTTTTTTCCATTGTTTAGTAAATAGAATTAGAAGACGCAGGTTGTAAGTTATAAGAACCAGTCACGCTTAGAGGATTTTTAAACAAGTTTCCAGCAAAGTAATTGTAATCTCCATTTACAACGATTCCTGAATTGAATACCGTAGTTGTGTTACCAATAAATTTACTTCTATTGCCATTTCCACTAATAGTATCATCAATGATTGAATTGCTTATTATATTGTCATCACCATTAAATGTTAAAGTCGATGTTCCTATGCAATTATCAACCCTATTTTTATTTCCTGCTAGACTGACAGAGCCGTTAAATGTACAATTTCTAAATGTTCTTTGATTAATGGTAGATAAGTTTTGCACTGTAGACGCAAAAGTACAATTTTCGTAAACTGCATTTGGAATTATGACTAAAATCGAAGTTGTATTGCTAAATTCGCAATTGTTAAATTTCCAACTGCTCCAAGTTGGAGACAAGGCAGAATTAAAATTAACTAAATCAATATTTGTACAATTATTTAAGCTAATATTTTCACCATTGCTAGCCTGTACGATTTTTCCATTGCCAAAATTAATATTATTTAAATTCGATTCATCGTAATATAAATAAAGCTCTAATTTCCCAGTGGTGCTATTAGTTTGGTTGGAAGGTTTATCAAAATTACTTAGAACGCCCCCAGCCACAATTGCATAAGCGTCACCTGACGTAATATTTGACAATGCCCAGTTGATTTTCTTAATTTCCACCATTGGAAAATTGCTTGGATCGCTATAAACGACTGCCAAACCTAACAAAACATCGGATTCAATATTGTTTTTCGTAAATTCACCAGAAATTTCTAAAGCGTCAATGATTAGCTCGTCACCAAGCTCAATTCCTTTTGCACAATTAGTACCACCACCATTAATAACAGTTTGACCTTGAGCAAGAGAAGGAGCATTAATATTGTTAAAAACCCAAGATAAGCCATTACCTGAATAGTTTGGTAGCAAAGCTTTTACATTTCTTGAGATAAAGACACCAGTTGGTGAAAATTTTCCGTAATCATTTGCTGTCATCTGAGTAGTATCCCACACTATACCATCTAATATAGTTTGGTTAGTTTCAGTGCCAAAAGAAGAAGATCTACCTAAAAATTCAGCTTCAGTAGGGCTAGTAGGAATTTGCATTTTTACAGTTCCAGACCATATACCGTTTCCAGCTTCAATCACCAGATCATTGCTGGTTGATTGCATAAATCTTTTTGGTTGCCACTCACCACTAATTTTTATGTAAACATCACTCGTCACTTTTGCTTGACCAGACGAGACGATATCATTTGATTCGACTACCGCAGCGCTAGTTCCGTCAACAAATATATATTGCTCGCCTGCTTGCACAGCAGCATAAACAGTAGAGTAATCACCGCCCGTTGTTCTGACAATCTTATAAGGTAATGCAGTTCCCCCACCGCCGTTGTTAGGTTGCCAACTACCGAAGCCCGAAGCATCACTTTCTAAAACATATCCAGCTACAGGGGCAGTTGTTATTTGGATTGCGCCAGTTTGTAGCGTTCCAGAAAAAGAAGGGTTAGTTTTATCAATTGGAGTTTCCCAAGCATCAGGCAGCCCTGCGCCACCGCTAGTAAGCATTTGACCAGAAGTTCCAGAACCTGTTGCTAAAAGTGTTTTTGTAAAACTATTTTGTGAAAAGCCAGTTGTCAAAATATTTGTATGAGTATAAGTGGCGTTTGTTGGAAAAGAAACAAATCCAGAACAATTGCTAAAAATAACTTGTGCGCTACTTGCTTGATTCAACGAAAAACTGCAACCAGCAAAATTACAATTAATAAAATAAACTACAGAAGCATAAGTATTTTGTACTGATATTGTTTTTCCCGCAGCAAATTCACAATTCGCAAAAGTCATATATCCAGCCGTTGCAGAAGTTTGAATATTTAGATCTTCATTAAAAGTACAATGATTATAGGTTGATCGTTTAGATCCTGCATTAAAATCAGCGTCAAAAGATAAATATCTCATTCTGATTCTGTCAGCGGTGGTAGCTGTTGAAATTTCATAAGCAAATTCTACCATGGCAGGTGTTGACGGAGGCGCTATAAGTGCAATATTATCTTTATCGATTGACAATGGCGTTGCACCTCCAAAACTTCCCTGCGAGATATTGACTACCGTTGCCTCATTGGTTATTGACGCAATAACGGTCGCCAAATCATCTCGATTATTTACACAATATTTTGAATATCCAGGCATAAAAATAGAATTTGCTTCAGCCAACTTAGAATCTATTTGAGTTTGAATTGCAGAAGTTGTTCCGTCAAGATAACCAAATTCTGTATTATCAACATTGCCAGCTCCTATTTTTGCTGCATCAATTCCTGTTCCTAGTTTTGAGTCTTTAACATTTCCATCTAAAATTTTAGAAGTTGTAACAGCATTACTCGCAAGCTCATCAGTATTAACAGCCCCTGAGTCAATTTCACTAGCTGAAACGCTATTTAATGCTGCTAAAGCTCCTAACGCTCCCCCATCTTTAATAATTTTACCAGTAGTGCCATCAAATAAAGCAACGTTGCTATCAGTTGCAGAGCTTGGACCTGTTACATCGCCTGAACCACTATTGTTATCAACAAAATCTTTTACCGCAGCAGCCGTTGGTACTGAAGCATCGTTGTCATTACCAGTTATTCCTTCTGCTTCTGTAATAATTTTACTGCCACCATCTTTAATAATTTTGCCAGAAGTAAAATTGTAAGTAGCTATATTATCATCTACAGCACTTGCTGGACCATTAACATCACCAGATCCAGCTTCTGAATTATCTATTTTTTCCCAAACAGTACCATCGAATAAAGCCCAATCATTTGGTTCCCATTCATTATTACCATCAAGATCAGTAGTGCCAGCGACGCTAACAACATAATAATAATTTGTTGTTCCTATTCCTGAAGCAAGAGATGGAAATGAGGAGTCGGTGGTGACATTGGTAGCTGCGTTCCAAAATCCTCTATTTTGAATACCTGGTCGAGTGTCTACAGAGCCAGTATTAATTGAACCCCTTCTTGATAAAATTGACATATTTATTTATTTGTTTGTTACACCTTTTTGAAAAACTCCTTTTCTAAGCAAGTTTTTTCTAAGAATTTTTTTTGTTAGCATTAGGAGATTATTGAACACTCCCAAACCCAAGCTGAAATGTTTGTTGCTCCAGTTGCACCAGAAACAGTTAAGCGCAGCGGTACATCAGCCGAGTTTTCATAAAGACCTGTGATCCTTACATAATCGTTTCCGGTCCAAATATCATTAACAGGGTCAGAAGAAATCCAGTTGCCATTAGGATCTTGTGCTTCTAAACTAATTGTAGTTGCTCCTAAGTTTGCTCCATTTATCATTAACTGTGGCAAAGCATTAGTTTGATAAGGATCAGCTCCAACTGGAAGAAATATTAGTGAGCTGCCGTTAGTAGTTTGATTTGTAAAAATTTGTGTTCTTGACATAATAAAATTTTTTTAATTAATAAACATTGAGATCGGTATAACCGAAAGTTAAGACTCTTGTGAATGTAAGAATAGCGTTTGAGCGACCATAAATAACGCCGTTGGTAAGATACATTTCAAACGCATTATCGTTTCTCACTGGTCTTCCAGCAGTATCGGCATCAGATCCAAGCGAAAGAGTGTTTGTATCAATTGTTGGAGTAGTTGGTTGACCTTGCCAGGCTGGTACTACTCTTGTATAAACAGTAGAGTTA
>Ga0209337_1001908_pt1 | contig 15457 bp, 14 predicted proteins | sample LinPmetageLP53_FD_184044 | JGI IMG/M metagenome (GOLD analysis project Ga0209337, IMG submission 184044) | Marine viral communities from the Pacific Ocean - LP-53 (SPAdes) (version 2) | ecosystem: Environmental > Aquatic > Marine > Oceanic | place: Pacific Ocean | collected 2010-02-08
CTGGGGCTGGCATTTGTATCTCACCCGCACCTGTTGACATAACATCATCACCTTTTGGAAATAAATTAGTTCCTGCTATAACTGTATCTTTATTATTTAATGCTATTGCACCTTCTGGGCCCATTAATGTTCTGCTGCCATAACCTCCTGAATTTCCTCCTGGAGACATCATATCATCAGCTTTTTTAGAGGCAAAATAAGCATAAACAAGGCCAGCTGTTACTAACCCAATGACAGCTGCTATAGGGTTAATTGCAGCTTTTGTAGCTGCTGTTGCTATAGCAGTACGTAATCCCTTTAAAGATAAAAGATTATTTTTAGATTGAAGGGCATTAATAACCATCATAGAACCTTTATACATAGCAAACCCTGCTGCTGTGGCAACTATTACTTCCTTAAACTCAACAGCTTTTTTAACTATATAACTAAATCCTTGTAATAAAGGATCTAAAAATTTAACAGTATCAGCTAATAACCCTTTTAATTGTTCAACGGCAGCATTAAAAGAGTCCTGAGCATCTTGTTGTTCTAATCTATTTGCTAATTCATCTTTTCCTAAAGCTCTTAATTCTTTTGCAGTTTTACCTTGTATTTCTTGTTGAAATAAAATATCAGCCATTTGGTCAGAAGTCATACCCATAGCTTCAGCTAAAGCTTGTTGTTGTATAACATTCATATTCTGGAATTCCTCCAGGCTACCTGCTTCTTTTTGTAATTCCTGTGCTAATGTTACTTGATCACCTGCTAAGGCAGCTGCTCTTGCTTTTTCTAAATTAATATCTCTACCAATTAATAATTCAGCTTCTAGTTCTTTAGTTATTGAACTTTCAAAGTCTAATAAATTATTACCTGCAGCCGCAACATCTTCTAATGAAGAACCAAATAATTTAGCTTGAGTTACTGCTTTAGCAATTTCTTCTATATTGCCCCCTAAATTAGCTCTTACAGTACCCGTTACCTTACTAGTTTCTTCTAAAATTCCTTTTAAGTTAAATTGAACTCCTGTTTGTCTTTGAAGTTCATAACTAGTAGCTAATGCATTTTTATATTGTTCATCAAAAGTTCCACCTGTTAATTCAGAAGCTGCTGCTAAACTACCTGCTGCTTCTGCTGATAAACCTACTGTTTTTTCTAATTTAGTAGCTACTGCTAAAGTTTCCATTGAAAACTTAGCTATAAAACCAAATTGTTCACTTAATGATGTAAAAGTATGTACAAGGTTTGCACTAGTAGTATTTATATCATCAGATGTAGCCGCTATTACTGAAAATTCACCTGCTAAAGATTTAGCTTCTGAGGAGGACATAACCATACTTCGTTCAAACTCAGTAATTTTTTTATTATTTGATAACAATGCAGCAAATATAGCAGTAAAGGCTGCTAATGCCATGTTAGCTGGGTTTTTAATCCCATCTATCATTTGTTTACCTGCTTCTTTAAGACCAGCACCTAAACCTTCAACTCCGGATCCGGTTTCTTTTACTTTGTCCATAGCAGCACCCATTATTTTTTCGGTGTCTACTAAGTCCCCTACTAAAGGTAGTTTACCTATACCTTTTAAAAGACCACCAAAAGCACCTAATTTCTTTTCATTCTCTATTAGGGTATCTTTCTCTTTTTGTCTTGCTATATTTTGACGTTCTAATTCATCTACATTTTGTTTAGTAAATACAGCCTGTTGGGCCATTGGGCCTAACTGGTCTGTTATATTATTAAGAGCTGATTCAGCTTCAGCTGCTTTTTTTCCAGCAAGATCAAGAGCTTTTTTATCTAATTTTCCTGATTTTTCTGCATCTCTTAGTAATTTATCTTGTATGCCCCTTTGCTCAGCTATAGTTGATGAATGTTCATTAGCTAAATCTAAGTTTTTCTTCTCTATTCCTACAATTCCAGATGCTAAGGCTTTAGCAGCATTCTTTCCTCTTTCAATTGCATCAGTATTTTTTATTAACTGCTTATCTATAGCATCAATAGATTGAAGACCTTTTCTTTGATTTAATATTTCGCTGGCAATTTGTTTGTTAACTTTAAGGAGGTTTTGATCAAAAGTTCCTCTCTTAGTACTTATACCTTGAATTTCTTTTATGGAGTCAACTAAAGAAGTAGCAAGACCAACAGAATCACCATCTAGTTCTTTCTGTTTTTCTTTTATTAATATTCTTTCTTTTTCTATAGCAGCTATTTCTTTAGCTCTATTTAATTCCTGTTCAGTCGCCATTAATGGATTTTGTTATAAATATTGAAGAAAAATTCTATTTATAACCGGTTTTACCTTTAAAACTTTTACTATCTTGTAAGAATGCAGGGGCATTAACTTTACCATCAGAACCAATTACATTAGATTGTCCTTCTCCGGATTGTGATTTAGAATAAGCATCCTGTTCATCTTTATAAAATTTATCTATTTCTGAAAATGTAAATTTCCTTAACCATATAGGCATACTATAAATAGTATAATAATCATAAGCTCCTTTACTATGAAAAATTAAAGAATGTAACTGTCTGAATAGATTTATTCTTATTTGGGGTGCATTTTTAGACGTCAGGCCAAAAAAACCTAAGCCCAATAGGCACGCGGACCTCCGAACCGCTTTCTAATGTTACATTAAGATCAACATCAGGTTGTATATGTTTAACATAATCTCTAAGGGATTTAGAATCTCTTGCTAATAAATAATTGTCTACAAATTCTCTAACAGATTTTTTGGTAGAATCATTATTTACTGATAATATCATGTGTTTTAATCTTGTTGATAATTCTGGGGATGCATCTTTGTTAAGTCTTTTTAAACCTTTAATTTCGTTTTCAACTCCTTTTTCATCTTTAGCGGTTAATATTTTAAATGTAATGGGAGTTTTACTATGAGGGAGTAAAAATTCAAATTCATTTACCCCTTGAGTTATTAATTCAGTATCAAAATCTTTATTGTCTAATTGACTTAAATCAATATTTTCAATTTCACCTTTTATTTCTACTTCATAATCTTTACCATATCCTAAAATACGAGTAGCAATTAATAGTGCATTTTTATCTCCTACAATTAAATCATCTATATCTACTTTAGAAATAACAACGGATTCTAGCAGTTTATCTAATACTGTTCCTTTTGTAATGTATGATTGGTTAGTTAAGATATCTTCTTCTCTAGCAGTCATATATTTTACTTCTACTTTACCACTTGATAATGGGTTTTCTTTAGGATAAATAAATCCTTTAGAGGGTAGCTCTATTACTTCGGTTGGGAATTTAAATTCACTCATAATCTTTATTTTAATTTATAACTTTGTTCGTGTATACATATGTAATATAAAAAAAAGCCTGGCGTGAGCCAAGCTATTTTTAAAAATATGTTAATTTTTATTAGAAATTTAAAACACAATAATCTGGTTGTACAGTTAATTGTATTTCTTGTGCAGCATTTTCAGTGTCCCAATTAAAATCTCCAAAGTTAGCTTCAGTAATCAAAGCTCCTTTAATAATCCATTCAGATACGATATCACCTACAGGTCCTAATACGTTCATAGTTAAATCTTTTTTATAGAAATCACTATATCCATCTCTACCTGTTACTGATTCATGATGTAATCTAACCCACTCCATACATGCTTGAGCACCACTTGGAGTAATTGGATCAAATAATGTCATCTGAATTGTACCCCATTTTGATTTACCTTTTACATATCTTTCAACATTTATGTGATTTAAAGGTACTGTTCCTTGAGTTAGTGTTACAGCTCCAATTCCCTTAATTTGATAAGAAGGAATTCCATCTACATACATTATGAATCTATTCTTTTGTTTAGGTTCAAAAGCTGTGAAAAATATTTCGTTTGGGTCTAATACTGCCATTTTATTATTTTATTTATTTTATTATAAATATTCTGTTTTTTAGTTTTTATGCAGGGAAATCAACTCCTGTTGGTAATACATTGAAATCTAGGATTATGAATTCTGCTGTTTTAGTTGGTTGTAAATATATTGCTCCAACTAATTCGTTTCTATCAATAACATCTGGTGTATTGTTAGTTTCGTTCATTACAACTTTAAACGCGTATAAACCTTGTCTTTGTTGTACTGATTCTAAGTATGGGTTAACTTGTGTCAAGAAGTTATTTCTTGTACTAATTGTATTTTGCTCAAACACTAAGTTATCTGATACTTGTACTATAAATGATTTAACTGCTATTAGCAATCTTCTTACATTTACTCTATCTAATGCACTTGCTCTACGTTGTAATGTTTTTTGTCCAAATACTACAACTCCACTTGCTGGGAATGTTGCTATTGGGTTTATATTTCCACTGTATAAAGTGTCTCTTTGTCCTGATGTTAATCTTTGTTCTGCTCTAATAACATTTCCTAAAGCACCTCTAACTAAACCTGCTGGTGCGAACCATGGCTCAGATGATGCGTCTGTAAATGAATATACGCCGGGAATAAATGCTGAAGCTGGGGACCAAGTGGTCATGCCGCTAGTTGGGTCAATTGCTTGTAACCACGGCCAATACGCAGCTGCATAACTTGAATCAAATGCTGTAGCACTTGCTACTGTTTGTGATACTGTTTTACCATATGCTGATGGATCAACTACTGTGATACAATCTTGTCTATTTTCAGCTAATGCTACTAATGAATTAACTTGAACTAATGAATTTGTAAATGATGAATCTCCAATTAATCCTGGTGCAACTACAACATTAAAGTTATAATCATCTTTATTATTAAGTAATGATATTGATGCTGAATAATCTGTTGCCGTTAATCCCTGTATATTCGTGTCAATTATTGCGCTATTAAATTTAGCTGGCGACATTGACGCTTGAATATTTTCTCCAGTTGCTCCTGTGAATGATCCTGAAGATGCTACTGGTATGAATTTTGAATATAAAGTTCCTGCTGATCCGCTACTAACTCCTCCTGCATTGTTAAAGAAATTTGGAGTTGGTGTTAGTACTGATTTTATACTAATATATCTACTTCTATTTAAATAATCTCCTGTTGCCTTAACATAATAATCAGCTCCATCCTGTGCAATTTCATGAGTAGTATTACCTATTACTCTTTCTATATAATTTGGTTGGAATGGGTCTAATGATAAATCATTCCATGTTTCTAAAATTGATGGGGAATTTGAAGTATCATTACCTTGTCTTACTATTAAAGAAAAAGTACCTGATCCTGTATTAACACCAGCAATTTGCCATCTAACATTATCTGCTGAACCTAATGCTAATGTACCACTTGCAGCGTCTGATGCTGCATAATTGTTCATTATAGTTCCTTCAGAAATTGTTTGAATTACAATAGATTCTGATGTTTCAAGATTCATGATACCGCTATTTCCAGATCCTGCAGTACTACCTGAAGTAAATGCTGGAGCGAAATCACCATGAGTAACTCTTGTTACTAATAATGAAGTTCCACCTTGTCTAAAGTAATTGTTAGCAGCTGTAGAAGTTAAGTAAGAATACTGTAGAGATGCACTTTCAACTGTTTGACCAAATATTGCTTGGTATTCACTGAATGAAGTAACTAATGTAGGTTTTTCTACAGGTCCTTTTACTGCTGGTCCTATAATCGCTGCTCCGAAATTTAATGGGTTTTGTTGGATAAATGATTGATCATTTTCTCTTGCCAATACGCCTGGAGATATTAATGTTTCTGCCATTGCTTTATATTATATATTAAAGTATTATTTTGTTATAAATATTAGAAATTTCCTCAAAAGTCTATTCTATCGGACTTATTTCGCCATTTGTTAAATTTATGTTTCCACTGCCATATATTTTTTCTAATTCTTTAGCAGTAATGTCTTGTTCTTTTTGAAGTTCTTTAAAGTTTTTAAATAACTCCTCTTTTTTTTCGTTTTGGACCATTTTATTTAATTCAATAGATCCTAAACTAAATATTATATCATTATTTTTTGTTTGATAACTATTTAGTAATTGTAACTCTTTTTCTGATAACTTTTTTGACATAATGTATTTATTTGATTATAAATATATTTAGATTTATTAAAATTAATCTCTTATTCTACCATCTGTTGTAGGATTTCTTAAAGGTAAAGTATCTCTCATATCTCTTACTGTTTCCGTTGAAATAGTTACTTTAGCTTTTGAATTATATTTTTTCATTGCATTTAAATCTTTTTGTATAACATCGGGAATAATATAACCTCTTAATCTTATATTAAAAGTACCTTTAACAAGTCTGTCTTGACCCATTATTAATTCTGTTGCGGTTGAAAATGAATCAATAAATGCCCTAAATTTATATCTTTCAGGATCACCCCAATATGAATCTGATGCATATTCACATGCTTCAATTATTTTATTTAATTGAGACATATAATATGTTTGTATAAGACAACTATATTCTAATGTTACATAATCTGGTTGTGCTACTACATGATAAGTATCAACGGGTTTTCTATTATTTAATAATGAAAAATTATCATAAAAATTACTAGCACCATATGTTTTAGACCATGTACCATATAAATTAGGTTGATTAGAATCTAATTTGTTAGCTACTGTTCTGTCTTTAGTTATTGTATCTCTTTTAATTACAATAATAGGCAACATTATTGCACCTTGTTTATCTCTATAATACCCATCACGTTGAAATGATTTCCATCTTTCAGGAGCACCATAAATAACAGGTACTTCTCTTCTATTACCATTTTGTGTTACAAAGGGTTTAATTACATTTTGAAAATAATAAAATACAGCTTCATCTAAATCTTGTATACCGACTGAATATTGTTTTGTTTTATCATCTTTAAAGCTCATCTCCTCAGACCTATTAAAACTTATTCCTGTATCTTGATAGTTAGCATTTTCATGCCCATCAGCTATATTAGGGTTAGTTAGAATGCCTCTGTCTTCAATACCGTTAAAAGCTTTTTGCTTTGAAACAGATATTTGTTTTTGAGTTTTAGGTGTGGGTTTTCTAGGTTTTGCCATTACATTCTTTCTAAATAAGGTGAAATTGCTACTTTATCAGCTGGTATATAATATGTTGAAACTAATATTGATAAGTTATTACCAAATCCTTCTAATCCAGGGTTAAGTGGGTTAATGTTATTTGGGTATTTTGGATTTTTACCTCCCCAATATTGGTTAGCTACTGTACTTTGTACTCCATAGTATCCTTCTTGATATAAAACAATATCTCCTACTCTTGGTAATACATCTGCATCTACTAAGTCATCTCTAAAAAAATAAAATTGAATTCCTTGTCCAAATTGAACACCTTCTATGTTATCAACATATTGTTCATTTTCTCTATTTATTAAAACATTAAATATAAAGGGACCATCATAAAATTTTTCAGCATCTGCTTCTCCATATAAATTAACTTTAGTTTCTTCTAATTTAAATTGATATAAAGAACACTGTTGAGTAATAATATTACCCATCAGTTCTCTATTTAACTTTCTAACCAGAGACATATCTCTCTGGGTGGTGAACATTGCCATATTATGCTATATAAATTGTGTAGGGCACTTGTTGTAACTCTATCATTTTAGATTCAGCTTCAGCCGCCCTACGATTTAATAATGCTTGTCTTGATGTTTCATCAAAATAATTTCTTAATCTTTCAAGTAATGCTGTTTTTTCAGATGTTGCAGCTGATATTAAATCACCTTGATTTAAATTAACCTCAGCATTTGGAATAGGTATACTGCTATATTTTCCTCTTACATACCCTAACATTTCTTTAGATATTGATAATGTATATTCAAAAATCCATTGTCTACCAATTGAATTAATGTAGTCATAATTAGGATTTTCGTATGGTGTATTTGAAACATTTGTTACTGAATTTGGTGTTTTTTTAACTGAGCCTTCTATTCTTTCATCTCTAATTATATATTCAAACCAAATTCTACGTTCACAACATCCATCACAATCATCATTTCCACCACTAAAATTAGGTATTGGAAATATTCTTAATTTATCATTTCTTATTTCAAAACTATAATTACTTCTTCTAACTTGTCTATTCATATCAATAGATTGAATAACCTGTAAGTCATAATTTAAAGGCATCATTAAAAAACCTTCTGCTCCTCCAAATCCACCCACACCTGCAATCCCTGCAGCAATAGCTCCTCCAAATCCAAATCCATTATAAGGATCCATTAATATAGCTGATGCTGGTAATGGTTCTTGGTAAAATACTCTTTTAACTTCTATACCAAAATCTCCAAAAGCAGCTAAACCTGTTCCTAAAGAACTAGTTATTAAACTTTGGGACATAAATGTATCAAATGAATAATCTTGTTGGCTTGAAGTTAAAGCGAATGAACCAGAATAATAAGGCACATTACCACCTGATCCTGCTTCAGCACCATACATTTCTGTAAGTCTTACTATTGGTTCAAATGATGGTGTTATTATAGCTTGATTTAAAGGGCCTGATCCTGTTTTTAAACCTTCTAATGTTAATTGATTATCTCTTACTTTATAAGCATATAACTCATTTCCATAGGTAGTTACAGCTTCTTCAAAAGCTGTGTAAAACGACCCTGATTGTAATTCAATATCAACTAATGGGTAACCTAATCTCCTTGCGCAAAAATCAGCTACTTTATCTGCATCTAAATCAAAATCCGCTTGTGAATCATAAAAACCAAACGGTGTTGCACCGGGTGCGAATGATGATGACCCTGGCCAAATTGGTACATTCATATTATTAGTATTTTATTATAAATATTGAAAATTTCTTTATTATTATAAACAAAAAAAAAGAGGCGCAAAAGCGCCTCTAATTTATGAAAATCTAGTTTAATCTCTTATTATAGAGTGTTTAAACCTGAAATTTCGATAGTACCATAAAATTCTGGTCTTACCATTTTCTTAGCATATCTAGTCAATAGACCTTTTCTAGGCACAAACGTGTCTGGATCATATACTAATGGAGTCATAATTAATGGAATATATGGAGCAAATACAGCACCACTTTCTAAGAATTGTCCACCTCTAAATCCTAATAACATAATGTTAGAAGTCATGTAAGGGTTTTTGTAAACTTTATATCTTCCGTTTAATTGACCTACTTTTTGTACACCAAATGCATAAGAAGCTTTAGCAGCATCTCCATCTGAATCAGATGCAAATCCTGGTATAGATTCAATTATTGTAGCAACTGTTGGAGATACTACCATAAAGTTAGCACCACCTCTAAGAGTTTTCTGGTGAATGATATTACTTAACTTTTGAACTTTAGTTCCTAATGTTTGGAACCATTGTCCTTGAGAATTGTAAAATCCTAAATCGCTTACAACACCTGCACCGTTAATTGCTGTGTTGTTAACAGCTGACCATACTTCAGTTCCTGCAGCAGCGTTAGTAATTAACATACTTAAGATTTCTAAGTCAATTTCTAATGAAATGTACTCGCTTAAGATTGAAGTTAATTCAGCTTCAGCATCTAGTGCATGGTATGCATTTAAATCCTGTGCAAATTCTGGTGTCCATACAGCTTTCAATTTCTTAGTTTTAGCAACGATAGCAGATGATTTCATCTGTACATTGATTTCTGGAATTGTTTGTGCTGGGCAACAGTAAGAACCTGTTAGGTTATTGTTTCCGTTTGGTAATGAATTACCTGCTTCAAAGTCACCTCTGTATTGATCAGTTGGTTGTAAAGAAAAAGAAACTAATCCAATTCTTGCAGCTCCACCTACGTTCCAGTTAGAACGAGATACTACAAATGAGATCTGTCCGTTTTGGCTTGTGCTAAATGCAGCTACCTGTACTGCCGTAGCAGAACCTGAATAAAGTTGGAATGATTTTACAGCAGTAGCGTCTACATATGCAAAACTTGAAGTGTTAAATGTTACTTTAACGTATTCGTTGTTAGCGACTGATGCAGAATAATCTGAATCATAATCTAGATCGCTCCAAGATGCAGTAGCAGCAGCAACTGCAGCTTTTTCGCTTGAAGTTGTTTGTGTAGAATAAGAGAATCTACCAGATCCGTATAATCCACCTGCGCTATCGTTACCAAATGGATTAGTAGCAACGCTACCGTTTCCATAAAGTGAGTCACCTGCTGAAAAAGGTGCTTTGTTAGTACCGTATTGGAAGTCTAGGAAGAATACAAGACCAGAAGGTAAGTTCATTGGTTGAACCGAAACAAATTCCTTTGCAGCGATTTGACCAAATACTTTTCTTACTAATGGTAAAGCAACTCCTGCCCATTGACCACCAATGTTTACAGCAGTTTGTGATTGAAATGTACCTGAAGATGCATTTCCTCCACCTGTTTGGGAAGATTCAACAACAAGTTGTTTAGCTTGGTTTTCAAGAATAATACCCATGTTATTTTTATGGGAACCATCTAAACCTTCTAAAAGACCTGTTTTTTCCCATTTTGTAGCTAATCTAGCAGCATCGCTCTGTACTGAGTGATACGGATTAGCACTTTCTAAAAGAGAATTTAAGCTCATAATAATAGTTTTTTTAAATTGTGTTAATGTTATTTTAAATTAATCCCGCAAGCTTACGCATACGGTTATAAACGTCATTTGATTCGATTATAGGTTGTTTTGTTGACGTCGCTTTTGGTTCTAAACCACTAGCTTTCGATGCTGAACCTTTTACTCTATTAACTGGGGTACTATCTAGTAGTCCTTCATTTAATGTAGTAAAAATTGTTTTAGCTTGTTTTACATCCTTGGCTTTATCAAATGCCTTTAATACTTTTACCTTTTTACTTTCTGTCAAGTTTTTAGCTTTAAAGATTTTATTAGTGTAAAGTAATTTCGCGTTTAATAGATTTACTTCATTTAATTCTGATTTTAATTCATTTACTGAATTGATTGCAGATTCTAAATCTTCTTCCATTTTACGCATTTTTTCAGTTTCCATTTCTGGTTTCGATTCCTTTTTGAACTTACCGTCCTTTTTCTCATCGTCACCTTTTCTTTGAACTGGATTAGACATTTCGTCTAACTCGTCTTTTTTAGCTTTTTTCATTTCTTCGTCAATTTCAATGTCTACGTCTACGTCTTCAACATCTTCGATGTCAATTTCGTCTTCCATATCCATTTCGTCTTCTACGAATTCGTCGCCTGGTTCAATTGAACCATCAGCAACCATGTCTTTAATGACATCTTCAATAAAGCCTTTTAGGTCGTCTTCAGACATATCTTCAAGGTCAATTTCCTCGTCGTCCATGTCTTCTTTTTCGTCCTCCATACCGTCTTTGTAGCCTTCTTCTTCAGCATCCGTACGAGCGTCTTCTTTCATGTCTTCTTTCTCGTCTTTCATACCGTCTTTGTAGCCTTCTTCTTCGGCGTCAGTTCGAGCATCTTCGTTAACGTCTTTTTTCTCATCAGCTTTTAATTTAGCTAATTTCTTTTCGTCGTCAGCAAGGTCTTTTTCAAGACTTTTAATGTGGTCTCTATCATCTCTGATAGCACCTTCCATTTTTTTCTGCTCTTCTTTGTTACCCTTTTTAGAGTCTTCAAGTTCAGCTAATAGTTCGTCAAGATCAATTTCTTCTTCTACTTCATCTTCTTGGACCGTTGATTGTCCCACTTTACGTGGAGCTAGGTCTTTTAAAGAATCACCAGCAGGTGAATTTTTTCTTTCAAAACTAGGAGCATCAGCTTCTTTTACTTCCTCTTCAGATTCTTTTACATCCTCTTCATCCTTTTTATCCATTTCATCTAACTTTGCAGATAGCATAGATTTAAGGTGTGGAGTGAAAGCTTCTTCTAGAGCAAGTTTTGCATTGGCGATTGCTGTTTCCCTTACGGATTTTGCATCGGCAATGGCTTCTTTTAGCAAATCTCTGTTTGTTGCCATAGTTCCCAAAATTTTTGTTTGTGAAATACGATTATTAAGAATCGTAATAGATATTAATTATTTATCGACACCATATAAGATATTCATGATGTATTCTGGTTATACGTATATGAGTATTTATTAAAGTTACACTATTGGGCAAGATCCTTTTGAACAAAGGATTTCGTGTATTAATGAATTAACTTTATTATAATCATAGTTAACCATTTCTTTACCTTCTTTAATGCTATGCATATAAGAACCGGGGTTTGATGGAGTTGAAACAAAATCCCAACATAATAGTTCAAAATCGTCTTGTACTTCCATTACACCACCTCTATCTTCTAATGAACCCATACCTCTTGATGATACACCTACGGTAACACCATGATTAATTAATTCTTTAAGTATATTTCCTGAAGGGGTAGGTAGAATTTCTATTTTACCCATTACATTATCACCATCCCACCAATATTCAGATATTAAATGAGATACATTTTTTAAGTTTACTACTGAAGATTCAGGATGATCTAATTCTCCCATTGAACGTCTTTGCTCAATTAATTCAGAATATTTATCCATTTCTCTATCCCAAAGACCTTTAGAATAGTATCTACCATTACCATTTTTAACCTCAGCTGTAGCTAATACTCCTTCAACTAATAAATTACCTGCATCAGAAATATTTTCTGTTAACTGGCCTGGTGATGGTTTAAACGCATGCGTTTCTATTAGTAATGTCTTCATGTATAACTTTAATTTATTTGTAGTTACCTACATATTTTGCATTAATTGCGCCTGCAATTTTTTCTGCGTCTTCTCTTGATTTACCTTGATCCATAATATCATCAACTACACTATCAAATGATTCGTCTACTTCTTCAGTTTCATCTACCATTTCTTTTTTAGCATATTTTTTACCACAAGATTTTTCATAAAGTTTTTCCATTCTAGCCTTTTTCTTTTCAAGGTCTTTAATTTCTCTCTGCATTTGCTTCATTTTAGACTTATCAATTAATTCACTAAGATTTTCATCCTCATTAATTGAAGCTACTCTGTCTACTTTTTCTTGAATATGATCATGTAAGAAATCTAATTGAGCTTCCATTTTTACTTCTTCAGCTTCTTTTCCTATTTCAGCTAATTTACTATCTATAGATTCTTTTTTCATTTTTTTCTTTTTATCTTTAGCTGCTTTAGCCATTGGTTCTTTTGTGTCACCATCTCCATCTACATCTGGGTAGTCAGGTCTTGCTTCTTCTTCCATACCTGCTTTATCTTGAGAAGCATCTATTGCTTTATCAACAGCATTTTCTTTTACTTCAGGTTCCATTGGTTTTTCAGTTTCAAAATCTTGTAAACTTTCTGCTTCCTTTACAGGGGTCCATTGTAATCCTGATTCATTCATCATCTGTTTTATTACTTCACCTGATAATGAAGCTAATGAATTTGGATTTCCTTTACCTGTTACAAGGTTTTCTTTTACTACTTTTTGAATTGATTCTTTTACTACAGCCCAATTATTATCACTATTTTTTAGTTTATCACTGTATCCACTACCACCATATGTTTTACCATCATTTTCTTGTACTGCTGGTTGTTGGTATCCTAAATCTTTAACTCCAAATTGCCCATTTTTTACATAATGTAATGGATCTTTTGCTAAGTTTTTAATTGCTAAAGCTTGAGCTTCTTCTAATGTTAATTCTGGATTGTATTTAGTTTCAACATAAACACCATTTAGCATTTCTTGCCCATTAACATTGTTAATGTTATCTACTATAGGAGAATAATCATAATTATGTGATTCTATATTTTCAACTGAATCTGCTACTTTGTAAGAACCAACACCACCACTTTTCATTTCAAACTTTAATTTAGGATCAGCTGACACTTTTTCATCTTGTTCCTTAGTATTAAATTTCATATCGTTATTAACAATAGGATTTAATGATTTATCTCCGGCTTCATTTAAAAAATTATTAAATTTAGTTTCCCAAGTTGGTTTAGAAGGAGCTTCCCATGAACTTATAGGTTTTAAATCTACATAATTTTCTTGGATTACACTTCTTCTTTTTAAAATGTTAGCGGCTTGTGTAAAGTTAGCAGCATTATTAATCATTGAAGGGTATTGAAGCTTTGCTTCTTTAAGGAATACATCTTTTGCTCCTTTTCCTTCTTTAATTAAATTGTATTGTTCTTGTAGTGTTTTCATATTATTTTCCTAATAGTGTTTCTATGTCTTTTAAAAAATCGTTAATTAAATCTGTAGGTTTAACTACAGCATAAGTATCTGGTTGTTCTCTGTATACTTTTATTGTTTCTATTTTTGCTTGACGTAATTCTTTTTTTATGTCATCTAATCTTTTTTCTATATTATCAAATGCTTCAATACGCTCTTGTTGATATTTAGATGCTTCAGTTTCTTCTTTAATTATTCTGTACTTCATATTATAAATATTAGCCCTATCCCCAAAGTTTACGAACTGGCATAGATGATCCCTTTTGTACATAAGTTCCTTTTTTATTTTTCGGAACTAATTTATATTTAAATCCTTTTACATAATAATTATCTTTTACTCCATCTTCACTTGCTGCTGGTCCAGGTCCTAATGTAGCACCAGGATTTTCTTTATTTTCAGCAACTCCAAATGAACTTACCATACCTGAAGGTAATTTCATTTTTTGTTTAGATGTTACTTTTTTTGCTTTTGGTACTTTTGCAAACTTTTTTCTAATAATATTTTCTGCTTTTTCCTTTACTGCTTTGTATCCAATAGAAGTGTATGCTGAATCATTATCTGTCCCATCTGCTTTTTTATTTTTATTAAAGGCATAAGGTGTATTATAAGCACCAGCTGCACCTGACATAGATGCTTCATCTACATCTTCCTCATTCATAGTCATTCGCTTATAATCTTCTGGGTATTCTGAACGTAAATGGGTTCTGATTTTATTTCTAATCTGTCTTATATCTTCATAAAACTCTCTAAATTTTTGATCGTCTTTTACTTTAGTATAAACACCTTTAGCAGACATAGCAGCATCATTCACATCATCAAATAATTTATCAAAATTAGGTAAATTAGTTACTTTCCAAGATACTTTACCACTTTCTGGATTTACTGCATTTACAGTATATCTGGTGTCACCATCTTTAGAATAAGTAACATCACCAACTTTATAATTACCCTGTTGAGCTAAGTTAGGAGAAGCTTCTTTAATTTTATACTTGTACGCCATTTGCTATTTTAATTTCTTGAATTAATTCATAATATTGAAGCAAGTCAACTAGATTATCACTATCTACCTTATCAGTTTTATCTAATTCAACTAGTAATTTTGAAACTTCTTGTACTTTAATTTGTATAGCTTTATCTTTAATGTTGTTTCCTGTTTCTTTTAATAAAGAATGTAATTCTTTAATTTTAGAATTATAAAAATTCCTTAAACTAGGAGTTGAATCTACAGAATGAATAAATTCTTTAAGTACTTGTTTTTGATCAATACTTAAACCATCATATTTATCATTAAATTTTTCTAATAATATTCTATATGTTAATGATCTAACATCTTTATCATATTCAGAAAATTCATTTAAAATTTTATCTGTTTCATCTTTAGGGATTATCTGTTTAGTCAGATGTTCTAATAA
>Ga0209337_1001909_pt1 | contig 15451 bp, 11 predicted proteins | sample LinPmetageLP53_FD_184044 | JGI IMG/M metagenome (GOLD analysis project Ga0209337, IMG submission 184044) | Marine viral communities from the Pacific Ocean - LP-53 (SPAdes) (version 2) | ecosystem: Environmental > Aquatic > Marine > Oceanic | place: Pacific Ocean | collected 2010-02-08
AAGCGTTTTCACTCTCGCGCTCAACTCTTGCACCGCTTTAATCAGCGGCATCACCAAGTTGCCGTACTTTAACGACAGCTTGCCGTTGGGCGATTCGTTCACGATGTCGAACTCAACACCGGCTTCAGTCATCGCGGTCTGTACGTCTTGCGCGATCAGACCCAAGCGCACCGTGTCATCGTCTGCCGGTCGATCATCTGCGGGAACCGTGACTGTCTCGTAGACTGCATCTTTCGCCTCCACCGCAGCACTCACCAAGCGGCGTTCGGTGACTTCTTCACGGGCCTGTTCAGCCGGTGTTACGATGTGCGTCTCTGTCCACTCGTCGGCAGCTTTCACAACCACTCGCGTCTCTTTGCGTTCGGCTTCTGCTTCTTGCACAACATGCGACTCCATCACCGGACACTTGTGAATTACCGGCTCACCGTCTGCATTCACGCACGGTGAACCATCTTCGTTCACAACTGGATGATCGACGTACAACGGCGTGCGTTCCGTGCGAGTGACCGTTTCGGTGGAGACTTTGCGAACGTAATTGTCGCCTTCGCCTTTTACCATCTCCACCTTCTCGACTTCTGCGCTAACTTCCTTCTCGTCGTGCTTGTGACGTTCACCGACAATTTCAGCAACCGCTGGGATCGTCACTTCCTCCGTAACTTCCTCGATAGCAGCGTGAACTTCCTCGCGTGTCTCTTCAGCTACCGCATCACGCGCCTCTTGCACGACTACAGTTTCGTAAACTGCTTCAGCCGCTTCGACTGCTGGAGTGACGAGTTCTTCAGTGGTTGTATCGCGAAGACGGTTCTCTTTGATTTCGTCTGGATAGTCAGCGGGGTTAACCGCTTTGAACGTGACTGATTGCAGTTTTTCAATGAAACCCAAACCAATATCACTAGACGCCACATCACGCTTAACACGACTGTCTGAAGTTATTGTCGTAACAGCGCAATGAATTGCGTTGGTGCTGGCATTACCAAGCGTAATTTTATTCGACCCCTGACCCTGACCGCCATAACCTATGACGATTTCATTTTCAGCGTCAGTAGCGGCTGACTCTGTGGCCGCACCGATGAACACCGAATCACTTGCCTCATCAACTGCTACTGGTGTTCCAGCCGTTGTTTGTTTGCCAGCATTTGCACCAACCGCAACATTGTTGATGGCATCTGCGTGGTTAAGGTTGAAAAGCGCAGATACACCAATAGCTGTGTTATCGGTCATAGCAGCAGCAGCAACACCTAGTGCAGATGCACCGACTGCCGTGTTGTTTCCACCAGTTAGCGCACCGTCCATAGCGTGAGATCCAATGGCTGTGTTGGCCCCCCCTGCTGTCGATCCCGTCAGCGCGTTGTAACCAACAGCCGTGTTGCTGCTATCATCAGCAAGCGCACTCCCCGCTTGGTGGCCGATCAGCACGTTCTGTGTGCCGTTAACGATTGCGTCACCGGCATTGAAGCCAATGGCCATATTGATGGCAGCAGCGTTGTTTTGTATGCCAAGCGCATCTCGGCCAATTGCTATGCTGTTCGTTGTAGAAGTTGCAGCTGCAAGTGTTTGACCCGATAATGCGTTCGTCCCAATGGCGATATTATCGTGGCTGTTGGTTGTGAGCGCATCCAACGCTTGATACCCAATGGCGATGTTGTAATCCGATGTGGTCATGCTCGCGCCAGCAGACGCGCCGATGAGTACGTTGGCAGGGCCGTCTGTGATGGCCACACCAGCATTTTTGCCAATTAGCACATTGTTAGCACCCGAAGTAAGCGCGTAACCAGCAGAGTAACCCAGACAAGTATTGAAGCCGCCAGTAATCGTACCAGATGGTTTACCACCGGCTAGAAAACCCACATACACGCTGTCTGTTCCGCCGTCTAGATTTTTTGCAGCTTGAAAGCCAATGGCTACGTTGTTTGAACTGGCGGTATTCTGACCTTCTAATGCTTGATAACCAATTGCGATACTGCCGCTAGAAGCTGCATCAGCTACTAAAGCATCGTAGCCAATTGCCACGCTGTAACTGTCATCATTGGCGGCTTTACCAGCACCATAACCAACAAAAACATTTTTGAATCCCGTGGTGAGTGCCGTCCCAGCATTATGTCCAATGGCTACATTTGAATGTCCCGTAGTCGTTGCAGCCAGCGAGTTGCTTCCTGTGGCAATGTTGGAGTCGCCTTGGTTTTTGCAGAAATGAAGCGTAGTACCTCCAGCAACAGAAGAAGCAACAGCTTGGTTTATTACAAATACTTGCGGATTTGCAGATGAAGAAGCAACCGTAGTAATATAAGTACCTTCTGCAATACCAGCACCAAAAATCCTCATACCAACTACTATGTCGGCGTTGGCCCCGTCCATAGTTATGGTCGTCCCGCTTGATATGGCTCCTGATTGCGTGTTGTCGGTAAATGTCGCACCTCCGAGTGCATTATACCCAACTGCTACGCAATGATTCGGTGTGGCAGCATTTTGTGCAGCACGGTTGCCAATAAAAGTATTAGCGTAACCGTGAGTTGTGCTTGTTCCTACCATACGGAACCCAGCATAATTCCCAACACCGACGTTATTTTGTGCTGTTTGAATTCCTGCTAATGCAGACTGTCCTACAGCAGTATTTTCACCACCAGTAGTTAAGGAACTAAGTGCGCTCTTACCAATAGCAGTCGGCTCACCGGCACTCGTCGCTGAAGCAGCAGCGCCACTACCCACGGCTGTGGCGTTACTACCGGCGAATAAGTTGAGTGCGTTACGACCAACTGCGACGTTGTGATTAACAGCCGCAGCACTTAATGCCGCTGTTCCAATAGCAGTATTTTCAGCACCGCTAGTGATTCCGTCACCACAACCGTAACCAATGGCTACGTTGTAATCTGCGGTTGCAGTAAGCGTTCCACTCAACGCGAAAGAACCGATAGCTGTATTGCCAAGCGCACCTGCGTCGCTTCCGTCAAGCGCATCTTTACCAACAGCTACGCTGTTTATGTCACCACCCAAACCGTGGCCAATGTCCAGCGAGCCGATTGTGAAACTGCCGGTATCTGGGATGCTGACTGCGCCAGCAGATGAGATGGAGAGACGATCGGTTACTGCGCCTCCCGCTGCCTGTGTTCCAAATCTAATCGCGCCAGCGTCATCAGCCGCATCTCTGTAAAAATCAATGAACGCAGTATCATCTGCGCCGTGAAAACCTGCGATTCTAGCGTATCGAGCCGTGCCAGTCCTTTTGCCTTGAAGATACAAGCCAGCAGATTGAGTAGTGGCTGAACCATCACCTCCCGAAACTGTTACCATCGTTGTGTCGCCGCCAGTTGTTAATGGCGATACACCAACACCCAATTGCAAACCGGCCTGACCCGTAGTTTCAGTAATGAAAACACCATCTGCCGCACCATCAGACGGCTGCCATTGCATCACCTCACCCGCACCATCCGACTTGATGATGGGTTCGTTTTCGTAAGAGACACCTGTAGTGTGAATCGAACTCTGTTGTGTAATTCTAGCCATAACTTAATAAGCTGTTCCTGGTGTGTGACTACTATCGTTAACCTGTACACTAAAGACAACCGCAGATGCAGCAGACGTTCCAACAATACAAGCTGTTACATCGACATAAGCAGCATCGCTGATCTCTGCCTGAGACATAGGAGAAAGTCTAATGTGATATACTGATGTAGTAGCTGTGCCACCTACTCGTATATACATATCTTCGCTACCCACATTTTGTACGTATGCCGAACTATACCTGTAACGAGAACTTAGTAGTGGATTGGCAGCAACACCCGCATTACCAGATGTGTAAATGGTCAGTATAGAAGGTGTGTTAACTGTACCGTTTTCAGTAAGACCTAAAGACAATTTAACTGTAGACATAATATTTTAAATAGAAAGTAATTATAGGGTAGGTGGCCCAAGAGTAAACCACCTACCCTATGTGTTGTTTACGACGTGCGACGCCGCTTGTAGATGATTGGTAAACAATACCGAGCATCTCCAGCGATACCGCCGATAACAGCCTGAGAGATAAACTTCAGGTAGTCACCGTAAGTGTTAAGCTCAGAACCAGCAGCGTCACTCAACGGAGCAGAACCACTTCCAGTCGGAATCAAGAACTGATCTGTTAACGTAACTTCACCATTCCACTTCATAGAGTAGAACTTCTTAGCGTTCATGTTCTTACCGGCGAACTCTTTTGGCGGAGGGCCAACGTTGATCGTCTTGAAGGCATCTGCGCCGACGAGGAACGCTATCTCGTAAGAAGCGTTACCCGCGTCATTCGTAGAACCATCACTATCGAAGCCAGTATCACCGTCACCGATTGCTGTGTAAGCTGGATTCGGAACAACCTTATCACCGCTTGTTACCTTTTGCGGTACAACAAAAGTACCGTTATGGTCGAATCGCATTGGATACGGATCGAACTTCGCCGTGATCTTACCAAACAAATCACCTGCAAAACCATCTTGCAGAAGATTCATGTTAGCAGGAGCAAGTGTAGTTGTCCTTGTTACAGCATCACCAGCAGTCGTAGCAGAAGTAGCAGTCCGTAAGCTATCATCCCACAACAGCGAAGCCCATGCTTCTGTAGAACAGACAAGGACGTATTTGCCCTTAACCATCTCAGAAGTTTTAGGTGTACCATAAGTACGGTCAAACGTAGGAGCCTGAACGTCTTCCTGCAATACAAGCATTGCCTTGAAGATTTCCTTCAACGTAATAGGCCCAGCAGGCACGTTACCGTCAACAGAACCACCAGCGGTTCCGTCAGTACAATCTTGACGGAACTGATCGCCGCTAGATTGTGCTATTGCTGCCGTTGTAGCTCCTGCAGTATCAAGGCCATTCTCAATCGTACGAATCTGAGCTTGAGTAAGTGAAGTCTTACCTATACTAGTATCGTGACCAATCTGAGAGCTCAAACCCTGCCCAGAGATATAGGCTTCTGGAGCTTGATAGTACATAAGCGTACGAATGAACGCATTGTTTGCACATTGAATCTGACGAATGATGTCAGACTGAGCGTAGCTTAGATGATCTCTCCAGAACGATTCAAAGTTTGAGAGGAACCGAAAACGATTCGATTCAAACCTATGCATTCCAAGAGACGCATCTTCTGTACGCTCACCAACTGTGAACTGATCCTTCTTAGGATAAGCCGTAAGAATTTCAGGCATGAAGACCGTACGAAGTACAGGAGAGGGCGTTGGAGTTGTTCCCGTTAAGGTACTCCCCATATTAGGTTGCCATTTAACAGAACCAAACAGAGTGTCATAAACATTCCATTTGGGATAAAGGGCAACCTCGTTTTTTGCAAGGTAGAATGAGAGTTGCTTAAAAGCACCCCCCGTTGGACTTGCAGCGTCGGCGGCAGCATTAACTACTGATGCTGCGGTTACTGAACTAGCCATAATATAATATCTTTCTTTTTAATGTGTTAAAACAAAAGGCGAAGAACAACCAGCGCGTTCTCCATACGCTGCGATGCCCTTCGCCCTAAAGTAGCAAACAATAAAAAGAGACGTTATATCCCCTTGGGTATGCCCTTACCCCTTTGTAGCACAATACACTATAAGCAATAACCGTGCCAAATCGGCTAACTTCTGAAACTTTCTACAAACTTATAAGTTCATCCAATCTGGCACGCTAAGGTCGTCTGCGCTAACAGATGTCTTAGAAGAACCCTTGCGTCTAGTCTTAGGTTCTTTACGTTTTGACTCCTTCGTTTTAACTTTCTCCGCTGTTGACTGTGCTGACTGTAGCTGTAGCGTAACAAACAAGTTAGAAGCAAGCTCAGCTAGCGGATGATTGCGAAACGTTTTAGGTATCGCCTTTTCAAAAGAGTTCTTTACTGCTTTAATTGACGTAGTGCCAACGTTAGGTAAAACAATCTCCTCGTTAGCTACCTTCTCATCCGTGAGCCATGCGAAGTTTGACTTCTGCTCACTCTCTAGTAGCGTAACAGCTTCATTGTAGTTGCCTTTAAACGCTTTGCTAACGTTTTCCATGTTATCAGAAAACTTACGATTGAGCGTGACAGCTTCTTGTAGGGCCATCTCCACGTCAATCTCAGCCTGTTGCGTTGGCTTGTATGATTCTTTATTAAGTACCATACTGCCTTTATTATCGTAGCCTTGTATGCTACTCCACGACTCACCGTTGCGAATCTTGATAAGTTGTGATCGCCAATGTTGCTGCTCTTGCTGCGCTTTCGTGAGGTTAGCGTAAGAATCTTTGTACTCATCACTAAGTATGTATGCGTCAGGATGGTCAGCCGTTTGCTGTGTTGACGTATCTTCTAGTTTCTTCTGCAACTCTACGTTCTCGTCAGACTTCTTTGAGAAGTGTTCAAACGCCTCGTTAGACATCTGCTTGAGATACTTTGCATCGTCTTCGCTGTACTTACTGTAGTCGCGTGCTGCTGGAATGTTTTTAGTAGCACTCTTTAACTGACCAGAGAAGCCATCTTCCTCTTCCTCAGTTTCCTCCTCCTCTTCTTCCGTTTCATCTTCAGAAGATTCAACCTCCTCCTCTTCTTCTACAGCCTCCTCCTCAGGCTCTTCCTGCGGCTCTTCTGCAGGTTCTTCCTCAGGAGCCTCTTCAACCGTTTCAGCGTCATCTAATAGATTGCCGCCGTCTAGTGGGTTAAACGCATCTTCACTCGCTTGTTTAATTAGCGAATCCTCTACATCCGTGTTCTGTAATACTGTCTGCATTGTGTGTTAATGTTATTATGTCATCTAACTCAATCAGCTTTGCCACAAGCCTACAAGTTAGCTCAGGGTTCTCTTTTACCGTGGCAAATTTTATTTCCCGCAGCAACTTCTCGCGACGCTCACCTAAGCAGCTAACGAATATAGCTGTCTGTCGGCTAGCGCACCAGCCGTCAACTTGCTGGCGTAGGATTTCCTGGCTGCCCATTGCTTTGTCCTAAAATATCTGCAACTTTAGCTTGTAACATCTTAATCTGTGGCGCAAAATCCTGCGCTTCTTCGTTAAGTTGTCCTGTTTGCGGATCAATGATGAGTGAGTTTATGATCTGCATGAGCTGTTGTAGCAGTTGATCTTTCTCATTACCAGTCTGCAACATCTCCGCGTATGATTCACCTTCGTCGGGAAACATAAGACGCATCATGTTCTGTAGGAACACGGGCGCAAGTGCCGTTTGTGATACAACGCCCCATGCTTGCATCATCTTCTGCGATTTCTCCTGACGCTCAATAACATCTACGTCACCAGCAGGTTTAATGTTAAACTCGTGGTTGAGGTACATGTCAAGTGATGCTGCAGGGCGTAGCACACCAGCAACTACACGTGATTGGTAAATGCGCCAGCACCACTCATACACATCTTTAAGAGCGATGGAGAAAAGCGACACTTGCGTTGACGATAACATCTGCGCTTCGCTAGAAGCTGCTTGAATTTCCGTAGCAGTCTTGCGGCTGTCTTGGCGATTCATTGCCGCGTAGTTTATCTGCGACTGCTCCTGCGCGTTCTGTGACATGAGAGACTGAATCGCGCTAACCATAGATGTGTCAGGCGGTCGCAGTTGAAACTGCTTGATGTTCGCGTCTATTAAAGCGCCGTTTTGAAACCTAACGGATGTTTGTACGTTAGTGTTGTTAGGGTCTTCGTTATCCTTCGCAAAGTAGAAGTTTGCAGCGCGTCGGTGTGCCGTCACGAACGATGACATGAGTGACGTGATAGTTTCCTGCGTCGTACGATCTGCGAAAGCGCGGCCTGTGGCGTTCTGCACGGCGCTATCCTCTTGTATGTTATACGGAAACACAACGTATGGATACTGCGTTTCGTCTCGCAGCATTTCGCCGTCTCGCCGACCAAGATATAACGGTCGCGGATCACGTAGCCAATCGTCACACTTTGCGTTACATGACCACGCTACATAAACTTTGTTATCGTGCTTAAAGAGAACCTTCTCCACTTGATAGAGCGATTCAACTTCGGGTGCTTGGCCGTGGTCATCTACTAAGCGATCAATAATGTCCTCGTTGAAGTCATCGTTCTCAACCATGTCTAGTAGTTGAATCGCTGTGAAGTAGTGCCGATGCACAATCATCTCACACGCTTGTACGTCACGCGTATCTTCGGGGAATCCGAAGTCTTCGTAGTTGACTGCTTCGATAGCGAAGTGGCCTGGCATATCCTCGTCGAACTGCACTTCCGCTATGCTATAGCCGTGCAACTGCATACCGTCAATGATTTTGAATAGCGGCACTTGCCAACCAGAGTAGCGCGTCTTATCTGTGAAGTCACGCTCAAGTTCTCCCGTGGCTGCTGTAGGCTCGGTGATGGAAGAGAAGATCGCGCTTCTACGGCTACCCGTCACGTACGCTACATACTTAGACTGCTCTCGCCGAATGTTTGTATCAATAATATGCGCGGGAACCAGAAACTCATCCTCATCTAAGTGGCCGTCAGAGCGTTCCGCATCTACGTCAATGTCTAACTTTCGTGAGTTGCGATTTTCTGAAGCTGTCGTTTCAAGCGTTCCTATTACATTCAGCAATCCTTGTATGGGAGTTGCTGCATCCTCGTATTTTGTGAGATCTTTATCCACGTTCTGCTAACCTTTCATTTAATTGTTCTACCTCTAAAATTATTTCATCGCTCCAACCTGTCGATGCAAAGTATGGCGTGTTACGTGCTGGGCGTTTTAACCTACCCTCTAACGTAACATTAGTGTTTTGCGGTTCTTCTGTTATGTCGTTTAACGCGTACTGAACGACATCGCGTGATATAGCACGTTGTGGTAGTATGCCACGGTAATCAGAGAACGCAAGCACAAAAGCGTCAGCACGGTCAGGTGATTCATGGCCCTTTGCCTTCGCTTGTCTTTTACTCTCTAGTTGTATCTTGTTTGCGGGAGTTATCGTGTAGTACCGTGACGCTAGCTGCTTACGTAACGTAGTGTCTTTCGGTATTATGATCTCGAAATTCTCTATGTGATGCTTGACGCTGTACCACAGTTCCGCGCCTCTGTTGAGGTACGCTAGTTTATTGTAAGGCGCGGCTTGGTTTAGTATGTACTTAACGGGCCATCCGTCGCGATTTAACTGATCGAGGATAGGCTTGCCAAGACCGCCAGCATCGCCGTAGATTACACTATTATTGTTATCTAAATCGTAGGTGTAGAAAACTTCCGCGAGTTTCTCAAGCAAAACTGTTGTGTCTTGAAAGCGAAATGCCTCTACGCCTATAATCTTGTTGCCGTTGCGGATTACAACAACCTGCTCATCGCCACCTGCTGAGAGATCAAGCCCCGCTATGTTATACGATTCCTCTACGTGTTCGATGTCGTATGAGTCTGCCTCGGCGATTGTTGAGAAGTTTATGACAACCTGCTCCTCAAGGCCACCGAAGTCTGCGAGTACCATAGAACGATACAGCGCAGAACTTTCACCGTACATATCGCGTACGTCTTCTATGTAATCTTCACTCAGGTGCGGACAGTCAAAAGCTGTTATGTGATGTTGTTTCCATTTACCGCCAACACACGAGTTGTAAAAATGCCCTGACGGTAGGCCAGGACTTGACACATCTACGCGTTTGGTGAAGCCCGTGCAACGAGCAAGCGCGGTGAAGATGTCATCGTGAATTGACTTAGCCTCACTTACTAATATAGCCATTTGACCACCTGGAACTGGTGGATGCCAACCCTCTGCTCGCCCTGCTTCATCCGTTACAAACAACTCTATCGTAGAACCATTAACCGTGTTCTCGTAGCGTCTGTAGTTCTGCTTCCAAATAGGAGCGCCGAACAGTTTGTTTTGTGCAGTTGTTAGCTGTTTTATGTACTTATCCGTTTGGCGATCTAGCTGATTACCTGACGCAGAAGTGATAACGCATAGGCTATTTTCGTAGCGTAATGATAACCAGACAGCACACGGCGCAATGATGAAGTTGTCCTTACCACTACCGTTAGCTGCACGAACAGCAGCGCGGTAAGGCTTGTCAGCAGTTGAGGGTTGCGCGAACTCTTTAAGTATTTCTATCTGCCACGGATGAAGTTTAACATGACCATCTAACAACGTATCATCGCACACGAGAAGCATCTCATGCGGATCAGCGAACTTGATAACGTTTGTCTCGTGGGTTAGCATTAACCTACTTTTTGTGCGGGTACACCAAGCGCGGGTTTGCCGTTAATGACATCCTGCGCTCGTTGCATACGCTCCGTGAAATCCGAGAAGTTGATGTTATGTTTGGTTTTCTCTTTATCGTACTGTAAACCGGCGAGGAATTTCGCTGCGTCAGTACGAGTGCGCTCAGTCTCGCCTGTTTCCATGATCTCAAGAAGCACGTTCATGGCCCTGTCACCGATGTCATCCAGCTTGCTTATTGCTTGCTGTGCTGATGGGGAGTCGGGAGCTACGAGGTCAACAATCTCTTTATCGTAGCGTAAGTCAACGGCAACTTCTTCGTTGGAGAAGCCCATCTTCTTTAGCTGATAGATTTGCTCGTTAGCTGCGCTCATTTTTGTCGATTACGATGCTCTTTTTCTAACGCGTCTATGAAGTGCTGATGACCTTCTTCAGCACTATAGTCACGCATGAAGGTTTGCAAGTTAAATAAATCGCCGCTAGCACCTGTGCTTAGCATACCTAGATCATTCATAATTTCTTTGTGCAAACGTTCAGACTCAGCTTTTCGTCTGGACTGGATAGCATTCACGAAATCCATTCCTTTATCATACAGTTTGCTGGGAATTCCTTCTCCAGCAAACGCCTGTGTAATCAAAGCTGTTGAGCTATTCATCATCACGTGATCATCCCATAGTGTACGCATCTTGTTGTTTTCTTGATCCTTGAACAACTGCTTCATGAATGCGTCTTCGCCTTCAAGTTTACCTTCTGAAGTACCTTCTTCCGTGCTGCCTTCTTTCTTCTTCCCGCTGAACAATTCTTTCGCATTCTTTCCGACAGATTTAATGCCCTGACCTAAGAGATGAAATGCGCCGTTAAGAACATCCTGCACGGGATTGCCCTTGTAGTTCGCGTCTTTGCTAAACATCCCTTTAGCAGCGTACATGAAATCATGTAGGACAGTATTAGCGAGCGTAACTAACGCTTGTGGCGGGTTGAGTAAAGATGCGACTATTGCGTACGGTTGTAAGCTACCGTAGTCTTGTGTTTCGCCAGGTTTGAACAGCTTACGGCCCCATTGGCTGTTAGGATTCGTATCCCAAAACTGTGACATTTCGGTACGTAAGTTGTCCATTGATTCCATGAGAGGTGTGGGAGCATCGCCTTTCTTCTTACTAGGATCGCCAAGGAACGCAAACGTATCTTGTGCGAACTTCGTCAAAGCCTTTGACGCGTCAGCTATCTTGTTACCTATTCCTAAAAACTGTGTACCGTCTGGGCCAAAAACTTTATAATTAAATTTCCGTTGAATACCTTTGATTCCTGTGGCTGACGTAACGCCAGATGCCCACTCACCTAGATCGCCAGCATTCTCGAAGTAAATACCCCCGTCTTCTGTGCGACCCGTGGATTTAGGAAATAGGGAAGCGCCGGTTACATCAAACGAGTTGTCGCTGCCGTAATTTGCTATAGCGTCTGCATCAAAACCAATGCCAGCACTATGAACACGTTTTACGCCTTCCTTCTCCTCGCCTTTCGGTGCAATCTCACTAATATCTGGCGAGGATATTGCAGAAGGAAACCTGTCGATGTCATCTACATTAGAGATGTAGTCACGCGACGACGCATCCTGTCCCATTGACTGCCACGGAACTAATGCACCTTCTGTTACTACTGGCCCTAGACCACCACCAGTTAGCATATTACGTGTTCTAGCGTAACCCCACTCACCGCTATCAGACCAACCCTTTGTTTTAAGATACGTGTCTATGTCGTTATTAACGGTTTCTAGTTCCTTGTTGTCTATTGCGTTATCATCTTGTTTGCTGGTGATGTCTAAATAAGACTTATCAGTTCTTTCAATTTTAGGATAATTACCAAGATAATCATCAGCTTTTGGTGATGGTATATCAGTAGGCCTATCTGCAGTTACGTTAGAGTCTGAGCTAATACTCGTAATTGGTTTATCAGCGTATATTGGTTCGTTTTGGCCTACCTCAGCTTCTCGTGCTTTTTCTGCTTCTTCTGCTTCGTTTTCTACTTCACGTAATTTATCATCCGATCTACTTGTTGGTGGTGACGTAGTAACCGGATTGTCTACAACTTTGTCAGTTGGTGGATTGTACGGTATTACTTTGTCACGTTCATCTACGTCATGTACAGGAGTATCTACAACTTTACCATCATCAGGCTTAGCATCGACAACTGTTGAGGTATCAATAACGTCGCCATCTAAATGCTGCTTAATTTCGCCCTTCGGTTTATACGTGAACTTCTTTTCTACGTTATTTTCTACAGCATCTCCAGAGCCAACCCCTGCTCCTACTGTCGGAGTAACGGTAGGTATTTGGTTCTGAAACTCTGCGCCTAAGCGCATGATTTCTTCTGAAGAGTATCCAGTCTTTGCTTGATTTTTAAATAACCAATCTAAATAATCTTTGTGGCCTTGATCGGTCTTAGAAAATGTAGGTTGATCGAAAGCTAAATGCTCGCCAATTCCACCTTTGTGTTCTTTACCTCCTTCGTCATCACCGATCTTACCTCCATATAAGTTACCACCTCCTACAGGGTTTATAGCGTTTGCTGCTGTTTCTAGCTCCCACTCACTTGGCATTGGGCCTGCCTTCATCACGCTACGTTGCGGGTTTACAAGACCTGTAAGCGTAGGCCATACTGCTTTGTATATGCTATCGAAGGGATTACCACTTCCAATATGGTCAGCCGCTTGCTTCTGCATTATAGTCGGATCATACACTGTAAAAGGGCCGGTAGCCGACCCTAGTGAGGTAGGCATACCGGCATAATCAAAGCCTTTATAATACGAGTCATCATCGAACGGGCTAAACGTTGCGTCTGGATATGCTTCTCTTAACGCACCCGACCACGCATCATAACCACCGTACTCAGGCAGCCTCGTAAGCGCGTCTGTGAAATTTTCTGCCGTATACTCTAGTGCCATTATGTTTTACGTATCGCTGTTTGTACGAGTCGGGTTGCATTGCACATCGCGAGCGTCTGCGCCGAGAAGCCTTCCCGTGAGAACTTTTGTTTTTTATCCATAAGCCTGTTTTGTCTGCTGGGGCGAGCGTTCCCGCCCCGCTATCTTATAAAAGCATTATCCGTGCCAACTACCTTAGAAGTTATTAGAAAGTTCCAGAAGTTGTATGTGTATTTTTTAACTTTTAAGCAGTTTTTTCAGAGGTCATAATTTCAGAGAAGGTTATAGTTCTATAGTGCAACTCAATCGGGGTTCACCCCGACACTTCTTTCTTTCTATCGTTCTCTACTTGCGAAGCAACACAACAAGAAATTTTTTTCGTCGTAGCGTACAAAAAACCCTACGCTTGCCAGGCGTAGGGTTGCGGTTCTGGATTGTGTTATGCTATGCCTTGCCTCCTAGCATCGCGGCTGTCATGTCCGCCGTGATCTGCGCGATTGCCTCTGCATCGCCTTCGCTCTGCGCTTTGGTTAGCGCTACGATTAACTCTTTCATGCTAGACATAACGCGCTTGTTCGCGCTGGCTTCACTTTCGTACTTTGTGAAGAGTACGTCAACCCATCGGTCGAAACGTACCTTTTTCTCTTCGAGTGATAACGTGTCCTTACGAGTTGAATCACCCTTCTCGATTGTGGTCTGTATGGTTTTTGATTTAACGTCGAAAGCGCGGACGATGACGCTAGCGTAATCGCTAGCCTTGCCACGTAGCGTAGCAAGCTCTCCCAGTTGCTCGACTAGCGAGATCGGCACGTGCCAATACTCTATGGCCTCGCCGCCTTCGCGCGGGTTGGTTGTTGTTGTTGTCGCGCCTTCTTTTAAGATGGCCGTGACGCTATCGATCGTCGCTTGTGACGATTCGCTTTCACTTGGTTTCTTGTTCGTTTTCATGATAACGGGCCGGAGTTTGCCGACCTCCAAAAGTTTCGCCTATCCCCCGCATAACGTCAAGCACTTTATAAAAGAAAGTTTTTCCGATAATTACGAAAAAATCCGATCCTACCATAAACTGTTCATAGTAGTTAAACAACACCACGTCGTAGCATAGAAACGTGTAGCGTAGTTAAGTGAGTAAGTAGAAGGAAGGTGTTAACAAATGACAAACAGTTACAATACGCGTTAAATGCCAGCAGCAGTTTACCCAAGTGAGGTAGAGAGGGGGTTTAGTATGATATAGCTTGCTATACTATAAAATATATATATGTATATATATATACACTTTGTATAAAAAGAAACACTACCCTACAAAGCCTTATGACTCACATGGACAACTTGCCGCTACCATTTAATGCGTATTGCACCACTTTGTTATTTGTTAACAGCCTCCACTCGCTTACGCTCGTTACCATACAATCCCACCACCCACGCTACAAAACCTTACGATACGCCACAAAACAATCTGCGTATGATACACACTTTTTTCTTGACATACTACGGGTGGTGTGTTATCGTAGCGTGGTCTTTGGGGAAGGTAACGTAACCTTTTCCACCGATTACGCTATATGAAAGAACTACAAACACTACATCGGCAAGCTACGATAGCGGCTATTGTTTCGCTCGGCGCTTGGTTACTCATTATACTCACACTTATGCTAGGATCCTAACACTATGGAACTTAAAAAATATAACCTACGCTCACACTTAATCGGAGAGCATTTACCTTGTCACGTATTAGTTGGTGATACCTTATTAAGAAAAGGTACAAAGTTATCACCACGTAAGATACACATGATTGCAGACTATGGTATAGAAAACTGTAAGTGGCAGTCACGTCTAGTAAAGCAAGCATTTGTACGTATCGCAAACAAGGAGGCTACAATATGATTACGCTAACGGAAGAACTCTTCGCATCGCTTGTGATAGGCTCGAAGACATACATTATCATAGACGAGGAGACGAAGTACGCTATTGAGAATAGTGACTATGGTAAGGAACATATGGTAATCGAGAACGACTCGGATACCGTAGGATGGGCAGGGCCAACGCTAGGCGAAGTGCGTGGCGTAGGTGTTGGGCTGTATAGGTTGTGGAGGCGTAGCGAATGGAAACTCGTAGGCAATCTTGCGAAGGAACGTGCAGCGGACAGAGATCGTAAGTGCGCGGAAGCGGATGCTATGAAAGAACGCGAAGAGAAGTTTGCCGCAAAGTCTATCGAAGACTTAAAGGATACGCTACGTAAGCAGGGTGTGAAAGAGGAGATCATAACGAACTTTTTCTCCAGCATGAAACCAGATGAGATACGGAACATGTTAGGACTAACATAAGATACAAGCAATATGATAACATCTAAAGACGAACATAAGGTTGTTGATGATGCTATAAAAGATATAGCGTTTCAACATGACGCAGCAAAGGAACTCGG
>Ga0209337_1001910_pt1 | contig 15447 bp, 3 predicted proteins | sample LinPmetageLP53_FD_184044 | JGI IMG/M metagenome (GOLD analysis project Ga0209337, IMG submission 184044) | Marine viral communities from the Pacific Ocean - LP-53 (SPAdes) (version 2) | ecosystem: Environmental > Aquatic > Marine > Oceanic | place: Pacific Ocean | collected 2010-02-08
GTAGAAGAATATCAAAATGCCGGTTTTAGCATCCCAGAGTTATTGGGGAAATCAAATGGTAATCTGACTTCTCCTGAATTGGCTGAAGCTTATGAAGAAGGGGAATATGATTTTGGCTCTGGCTTAGGCGTAGACTTTTCAGACTTCCCATCATTAGTCGGATCAGATCCAGATTTAGATTGCACCCCTCTACCCCCAACAAGTGTTTCTGAAAAGGCAGATAAGATATTTGCTGATAATCCAGACGATCTTGAAGCATGCACAAGTTACATTTGTTTATCAGAAGTTGGACAACCCACTGTGAATTTCAAAACATCTCCCGGTAGAGATTCGCGTAATGTTGGTTATTTAGATGACCAAACAATCGTCAAGGTTTTAAAGGAGTGGGTCAATGGAAAGGGAAAATATAACAAGATATTAGTTGTAGATCCTGATTCTCCATATAACGGAGAAGAGGGGTATATAAGTCCGATATATTTAAGACCGATATTACAAGAGACATTTTTTGAGCAGGTGTTTTCTGACCTCAAGCTACAAGAAACAGAAGTTACCTTTATGTCAGAAATGGCTAAAGCGCTTATTCCCACTTGGTACAGAGATATGGATCAGCCATATTACCATAGAGAGGACGGTGAGCACTGGGTAAGTGTAACTGTTCCAAATGATTGCATTCTTAGTGAAGACGATCTTCAGCAGATGAAAGAGGTAGCTAAAATCCAAGGCTTGAGAAAAGTTTTGGATTTTTATAATAAATCTTACAGCACTACATCCTTGGAGACACTAGCTGATACATATCTTGTATGCCGAGCAGAAGATTACCACCTAGATGTTAGACCCGGATCAAGAGTAAAAATACTTGTTAAAGTTGGTGGAGTATATGTAAATTCATTTCCATCAAAAGAAGCAGTGCTTGTGGATCTAAAAAATGATGCTGAAAGAATATTGTCATTAGATACGAGACATTTTCAATTACATTTAGAGCAAGCGTTGTTTTCTCTAAACAAGATCTACCTCGACATATTCAGTTCTAAATTTACTGTTGTTGGTTTTGATTTTGCCAAAGAAGCGGAAAGGCTTTCTTTCGCCCCTATGTCAATCAAGAAGATAATAGCGGTAAATGGGTTTGACATAACAAAGCAAACAGATAGTATTATTAATATAGGTTTTGACAAGGATTTTAAGATTACTTTTGTTTCCTATATCGAAGACGCCAACAGTCTGAACTCCTCTTCAGAAACGCTTCTTAGCATAGGTTTTGACTACTTTAAAGAGCTAGAACCTTTTAGTTTTCCTAATACGATGTCTTTATTGTATTATCACCGAGAATTAAAAAATCCTCTTTTAAAGTGGCAAACAGTTGTTAAAGAGTGGCTCCCAAATCCAAAGCCTCAGATTATTGCAAAAACAGGACCAGTCGGTCTTGATTTGCCATCCGAAAAGTGTGGTCTTCAGTATTTTCAATTGCCTCCCTTCTCATCTATTATGATGGGAGTAGCCGAAAGACTTGACCAGCAATTAGATTTGCACCCTAGGTATGATCTAGGGTCTTTTCAGTTTAATCTTTTACAGTTCTTCCCACCGTGTCCTAAGCCACCTCCCGGCAAAGGCACAGCTTTTTTCAAGTTCTTGTCAGAGATTGATGGTCAAACTACTTTGGCTGAAAATGGAGAATTTTTGGAGGCACTCAAAGATGAAGCTGACAGGGTAGAACAGTATGTTGGTGATTTCTTATCCTCCGGGGCTGCCCTAAGAGACATAAAGGAAAAGATTTTTGATTTAGATGATTTGTATGCATATGTTTTGAACTATATCACCCCGGAAGTTTTATATAGTAAGATATGCAAATGTTTTCTAGATGTTATTGGTGTCGACGAGATCGGAGTTCCGAATCTCTCTATAAATGCTTCTGGGGGATCTGGTGGTTTAAACTTGGACCCATCAACAATTGCAAACAATCCTAAAGATATTTACAATTCCAAGGGAGCTACTTTTGACACAAACTTTGTTGATGCAGATGGTAATTTTAAGAAAAAAGATGCATTTATGGAAAAGGTGGCAGCAGAGGATTTATTCTGTTCCTTCTGCTTCCAAATACCATCTATTTTCTTCAGGCTTCCTACCACAGACATCTTACAGGTTTTAATTGATGCTCTCAAGGCGCTTCTAGAATTTGCATTAGCTCAAATCTTGTTGGAACTCATCGCAGCACTTCTTGACACACTGTTGACCTGTCCAGAGTTAAATTGTGCGACTGGCGAAACAAGAGTTCAAGATTTTGGTGCCCAAAGCATAGAAGGTCTTTTGAATGACTTCGGAGATGGAGTAGCTACAATTGATAATTGTGGCTTGATTATTGATGGCACTTCGCTAACTCAAGATAGTGTTTTTAACATGATGAGCAATGTATCAAAATCATTAACAAGTTCTGAAGTTCTTGGTCTGTTTGACGGTAGCGCACCAAAAGCAGCATTAGAGGCAGTTCAAATGATATTGGTTGGCTACCCAAGCATTGAAGCGCAGCTAGGTGATCTGGGTAAAATAGAAAGTTTCTTCTCTTGTATGGGAACCAAAGTAGACCCAGAGTTGTATGATTTCTTAGAGGATCAAACAAACTCCAAAGTTGGAGATCCCATCTTATGTTCAAATTTAATCGACAATGCTAAAAAGAACTTGTTTGACAAATGTGGAAACATCCCCGGATTTGACGAAATTGCAAATAGAAATTTAAATCACGATTTGGATAAGTATAAGCAATTAGCCAAAATCATCAGAGATAACGACGACTTATCTTCTCAATTGCCTCCTTTGTTTTCTGATGGGAAAGGAACACAAGCATTGTTGTCTGGTCTTTCAACAGAGACAACCAATCATGCTTTGGATAAGACACTTGATACTATTTTTATTCCAATAGAAGGTCAGTTAATTAATGATACCAACAAGTTTACAAAAGCTAGCGAAAATGTATTAGTCAAGAAAAATTCAGTTCTAGAGTCTCTTCTATCACTGCCTCCTTTGCTAGCTGCCCCGATGGCTATTTTTGGAAATGATCAAGAAAATAATTTAGCAGGGCTAAAAGTATCTGGTGAGACAATACAGATTGATAAATTTATGGTAAAGTTATCTGATGGTTTAAACTTTTCAAATGCTGCTGAAGAAAATACTATAAAAGCAGATTTAACCGATAACGATTTTGTACACTTATCATTGTCTCCTCCATCAACAAACCCAGAAACTGGTGCCGCAGAATATACAAATAATTATAAAATTATGGTGTCTAACACGGGTGGGATTAAAGCTCAGGTCCAAGGGGACGATACAAGCATAAGTGATGAATTAAGAACATATTTGAATAAGTTTCCTTTAGAATCGGGGGAGACAGTGAGACCAGAGCAAGCTCAGTTTTTTGCTAACCTTCTTTTGTCTAATTTTAATTATTTAGATGTATCGGATAGCGAAGGTTTAGTTGATATCCCAGAGAATCCAGAAACTGAAGTGTTAAAAGATTTCTTTGCTGGTCCCCTCTATTATTCTATATTAAGTTCAATGCTTGATCAAATGGGAAAAACCTGTTCTCGTTCCAATATGCTGAAAAAATATGATGCTAGCAGGTGGCAGGAGGACACACTAACGACTGCTGCATTGGTCGCACTTGCAATTGCCAACCCTGTTATATCTGTACCGCTAGCAGCAGTTGCCCTTACAAACCCACAAATCACTAGTATATTTGATATATTACCTAGTTTAAGAAGATTAGAGGTTGAAAATGTAAAGTTAACTTCTACTGGTGCGTCTGTTGCATCAACAAAGGGACCGCAGACATTTGTTGATTTTAATTATTCTTCTCAATTAGCAAAGCAAGCATATGACTTTAGTAAGTTCTATGATCCAAATTCTGAAGTCATAGGCATGCCCCACTTCTCTATGTTGGAAGCTGTCGTGTCTTCAATGATGCAACTTTTTATTGGAGAAACCTTCTCAAAAGGCATTTTTGTTCTGCCTTTCTTTCCGAAAGAAATATTTTCTAATGAAATTATAGTACAATTTGTTTTTGAGCAGTTTAATATTTGGCTCAATTCTCAGGAAGACCAGTTTAAATTTAAGTGGTACACAATTATAACAAGAATGATGTATGAAAAGCCAGAGTTTACTCCTGCTGCGAATTCACAAAAGCCCGGTCTGCCCGGAGAATTTGGATTACCAACAGGAGTTGTAAACGGGAGTATATACGATGTTAATTTGGGCAGAGAATATAAAATTGAAAACTGGAAAGACGCAACTTGCTACTATATTAGGCAAAATATCGAAAGACCAATCGCATTCCTTAAGGATAGGCTAAAAGAAACAACGTTGAAAGATCACACTATGGATCAAGAAACTAATCCAATTAGTTTTATCGCATACAAAGATCTCAAAGAGGTTCACGAAAAAGTATATACAGAATATCCTGCTGATGCTCCGATTGGCTCATCTTTGTTGAGTGGAGATGGAATGGAAGAGTTTAAAAATGGAAAATTTGTATTTCAATTTTATTTTAGATTAGAGGACCTGCCACCAGAAGACCCAATGTATAATGAATACTTGGCAAATAGAGATATTATAAAAGTAATTGGAGATCCCTTTGGGTGGAAACCACCCACAGGTGATGATTCTGAAAATATAAATCCATTTGAAGAGGACCCAAATGACCCACTAGGCGATAATGGTCCGTATATTCCAGATGCCGCGCTGCCGGACCCATTTGGAGCGGATGATAACCTAAAAGGTGTGGTAAACAGGACAGCATTGGACAAAATATGGAGTATAATGGCTAATTCTACAGCCAATAATGCTGAAGGTCATTATAACATTTCATCGGAGGATCAAAATAAGTCATTTGCTTCATTTTTTAAATCAATAAAGTTGGGAGTCAGGCTTTGCTATGCTGTTGTGGATACTAACGAAAAAGATATCAATGGCGAGCTTATAATCGATCAAGGAGATTCACCACAGGTAAAAGAAATTAAAGATATGATGAGCAATATAAACACCCTGATGCTCACAAATTCCGAATCTGCACCTGAAATATTGAAATTTTCACAACGAGAAAAAACTTTATTGATATCAGAGAGGGTGCAAAATGGAGGAATTACGCAAACAACATATTTATTCCCAGTGATTAACCAAGAGGTAGATATTACTAACAGTATTGTCTCTCCATTCTCGTTACCTGTTAATTCATATTATACAATGGACTATGGATCCAATACTATTTTTTCTCAAATAGGAGAATATCTTTCCACAGGTCAAGGCTCAGAGTTAACACAAAACGCAATTAGCAATATGTTTAATGGTGTTGAGATAGAGGCTTTATATACGTATAGTATTCCAATTTCAAAACTAGCAACTATGTTATTGGTCTACAATGTTCTCGGTGTTGATACAGATAATGGAGTATTTACAAATTTTGATAAAACAAAAGAAACCATAAAACAAAGTTTTGAATCTATTTACGATATAAAGGGAAATAAAGCATATGCTTATGAACCACCATTTATTAAAAACAAAGGTGGCACAAGAGGTATAGCTGCTGCTGCCCAAAGCGAAATAAACAAATAGGTAGGATTTTAAAATGCCCGAATATTCACCAAAGTTACCCCTTACGAGGGGAGATGAAACAAGCTACATCATGCTTAAGAGTATGTCTGATGTTGTTAAGCAAAATTTTAGAATGTTGGTTTTGACAATCCCCGGAGAGAGAATAATGTTGCCAGACTTTGGAGTTGGGTTGCATAAATTCTTCTTTGAGCAACTTACTGCCCCACTTTTTGAAAAAGTTAAAAGTAGGATACGACAACAAGTGGCGACTTATATGCCATATCTTACAATACGCAGGGTTTCTTTTTCTACGATGGAAGATGATCCATCACTTAATGCAAATACCGTTATGGTAAGAGTTGAATATATAATACCTGCTCTAAATGCTAGTGATGAACTACAACTAACTGTTAATAACTATGAATTTTAATTTTTTCTATAAAAAATAATAGAGAAATAATACTACTTATTGAATAAGGAGAAATTACAGAGTGGCTTTTGATAAAAAACGGCAAATTCCGATAAACTACACTAGCAGAGATTTTTCCGCAATCAAGAGTGATTTGCTCGGATACGCTAAGAGATACTACCCAGATAATTTTAAAGATTTTAGTGAGGCTTCTTTCGGTTCTCTCATGCTCGATACGGTCGCCTATGTTGGTGATGTATTGTCATATTATTTAGATTATCAAGTCAACGAATCTTTTCTTGACACGGCAAATGAATACAAGAATATAGTAAAATTAAGTCGGCAATTGGGGTACAGACAATCTGGAATCCCAGTGTCGTCTGGACAAGTTACACTATATGTTATAATACCGGCAGACCCCTCTGGAGAAGAGGATGCAGCAAACCCAGATTACCGCTATGCTCCAATATTAAGACAGGGAGCCAAGTTTTCAACGAATTCGGGAACAACATTTACGCTAGCGGAGGATGTTAATTTCAATAGTGTTAGTACAGATACGGTTGTAGCAGCAGTTGAATCAACCAGTGGTACCCCTATATCATATGCTATAAAGGCATATGGTCAGGTTATATCGGGACAGTTGACGACACAAACCATCAGCGTCGGAGAATATGAGAGGTTTCCAAGGTTTCAGCTAAATGGCAACAACATTGTTGAAGTAGTTTCAATTTTTGACTCGCAAGGAAACCAATATTATGAGGTTGACTATTTAACTCAGGACACTGTATACATACCCGTAAGAAATAATAGCGTTGATTTATCTACGCAGGTTTTAAATACAGAGCCTTTATTTTCCCTAAGACCCCTCCCTGTTCCTAGGAGATTCATAACAGAGTCCAATGCGGATGGATTTTTTATTCAATTCGGATATGGCTCCGAGGGCAATCTAACAAGCGAAGTTATATCGGACCCCTCGAAGGTGGCAATGAACTTACATGGTAGGGATTATGTTAATGACAAATCTTTTGATCCGACAAACTTAATCAAGGGCGACAAGCTAGGTGTTTCTCCATCGGACACTATACTTACAGTTGTTTATAGGGTTAATGGTCCCAACAACGTTAACATCACAACAAAATCTTTAACATCAGTATCAGAGCAGATATTTGATTTTAATAACATAGGTAGTCTTGCTAGTACAAAGATAGGAGATGTTGTTAGTTCTTTGGAGTTTGAAAATGAACAGCCAATTGTTGGCAGCACAAGACAGGACTCAGCAGACGAAATTAAATATAAAGCTTACGGTATGTTCACTTCACAAAATAGAGCAGTTACTGAACAGGATTATATCTCTTTGATTTATAATATGCCCCCAAAGTTTGGATCGGTAAAGAGAGCATCGATTTCACAAGATTTAAATTCTTTTAAGAGAAATTTAAATATATATATTATTTCCGAAGATCAATTTGGAAATTTTGCTACCGCAAGCAACACAATTAAGAACAATCTAAAAGTTTGGTTATCAAACAACAAGATGATTAATGACACAATTGATATTTTAGATGCTAAAGTTGTCAATTTGGGACTTGAATTTTCTATTATAGCAGATTCAAGTGTTAATTCATATGAAGTTTTAAATCGAGCTACAAACCAATTAAAAAACTACTTCCTAAGTGCTAAAATGAATATCGGAGAGCCTATTAGATATGGAGATATGTTGAGGGTCTTGAAGAATGTTGATGGATTGTTGGATGTTGTAGACTTGGAGATTGTTAGAAAAACAGGATCCACATACTCTACAGCGATTTTTAATATTGATCAGATGACTACAGCAGATGGCAGAACAGTAGTAGCTCCATCAGATGTTGTATTTGAAATTAAATTTCCAGATGCAGACATAGTAGGAACAATTAAATAATGGCTATTAAAAGATATATTGCGACAGCAGACAATACAATAACAGACGCTTACCAGATGGACTTGAGTACGCGAGGTACTGGATCCAATATGGGCGCAGCAGACACCCTTGAAGCTTTTTATATCTATGGTCAATCATCGCAGGGGACTGCCTCTGCCTCCAATAGTTCTGAAAAATCTAGAATTTTAATACAATTTGATATCGATAAACTTAGCCAAGACAGAACAGACGGAAAAATCCCAGCTAGCGGAAGCGTTGCTTGGTATCTCAATATGTATAATGCTCCTCATTCTTTTACATTGCCAAAAGATTTCAACATGGTTGTAAAGGTGTGTTCTGGTTCTTGGCAAGAAGGTCGAGGTCTGGATATGGAAAATTATACAGATCAGACCTACGAAGGTACTGGATCTAACTGGTTGAGAAAAGGTGCTCCGGGTGATGGTAATTCTACTTGGTTAACTGAGGGTGGTGATTTTGCAGAAAGCATTCTATCGCCAGCGTATACTGTCTCTTTTGTCGACGGAACAGAAGATCTTTCAATAGACATTAGCAACATTGTTGAAGATTGGATGACTGGTGGAACCGCCGCCACGGCGGTTCTTGGGCTTGATGAAACTGACACTATTTCAAATTACAACGGAAAAGGATTTACACTAACAGACTCACAAGGGTTCTCAATAACTTTTGTTTGCAGCACTTCAACAGCAGTTAGCTCTGGAAGTGTAATCGGAATTAGTGGAATCGGAACTGCCACCGCACTAGTAACTGTTATAACAAATGCAATTAATGCAATTTCAGAATTAAGGATAACAGCTACAGGGGTAGTTGGCGGTATCAACTTGGCGCAAGATGACATTGGTCTTGCTGGAAATCAAAGTTCTTCAACATCTGGTAATCCGGGTCTCTTAACAGTTACTGGGTCAAACCTCACTGATGCGTTTGACACACCAACCTTGTTTAACGGAGGCGCAGGAATCCCCAATTACGGACTAGGAGTGTTCCTATCTTCTAGTTTTGAAACAGGCTCTTATTCAAATTATACCAAAAAGTTCTTTGCTAGATCAAGTGAATACTTTCTGAAGAGACCAAATTTAGAGGCTCGGTGGGATTCCACAAATAAAGACAATGCTGCGAATTTAATACAGAGCAGTTCTCTAGCATCTGCGACAGACAATATAAATAACATATTCTTATACAATTACGTAAAAGGCAAACTCCAGAATATACCTGCGTTCAAAGACGGAGCGGGTGCAAATCAGGACGCAGAGGTAATAATGGTTAGCCTTTATTCAAATTCTGCGGGAAATGTTTACGACAAGCTTAATTTGCCAGTTGGTGGCGGTGTTTTGACAAATACTCACACAAATGTAACGGGCGGCATCGTAGACACAGGTATTTATACAGCCTCATTCGCAATATCGCACTCGGAAGGAACGGCTGGCTTTTCTGGCTCAGTTTATCCTGTCTGGCATTGGAATGATACAACTATATTCAGCACAGGCTCTTCTTTAGAACTTAAAACGCTAGACGGATATGACCATAACCCAGATCCAGATTATGTCACAACTATAGATAATTTAAAAAGCTCCTACTCTAGAGAGGAAGAGGCAAGATTTAGGTTATTTGTTCGATCTAAAAATTGGAATCCTAATAATTATACAGTGGTACAAGGAACTCAATCACCAGAAGTTGTTGAAGATGCCTATTTTAGCTTATATAGAATTGCGGATGATTACGAGGTAATTTCTTACGGAACTGGATCTGCTACGTCCCCACAGGCAACTAGCTCGGCAGGCTCTTATACAAGATTATCTTATGATTTATCTGGTAATTATTTTGATTTAGATATGAGCATCCTACAGGCTGGGTATGAATACGGACTAAGGTTTGCTTACTATTCGAATGGCTCATACAGGGAACAGAAAGAAGTATTTAAATTTAAGGTAGAGGAATAATGGCAGATAAATTCGGATTAAACACACCAGTGGGTCCAATTCGCGCTGGTTCTAGCCCCAAGGATATATTTGCACCAGCAGTGGGGCATGGATTTATATTTTCGGTTGTAAATACCAGCTTGGATGTTGTTTCTAGAAAGGTAGAGTCCCCAGACTATACAAATCAGTTTTTTGTTGATAGAAGCAGGTTTATTCCCAATGTTGACTTTACTAGCCCTTCAAATTTTGCTAAATTCGGTTCGGCAGAGCAATATTATGTTAAAGCCATAGAAAATATCTATCGATACTATCCATATGATGGCTCCTTGAAAGAAAAGCTTGAATGGCACAACGAATCGTCTTATTTTGATAATTATATTTTTGAATATGAATACCCAAGGACAAACGGTTATATTCAAATTGGACAAACATGGGGCAGTGCCGTTACTTCCACCAAGACACCTGCCGACAGCGATGTATATAAATTATCAAACGCCCCACAATATTTATCAGTCAGAGGGGGTCCCCATGCTGCCTCTGTCCCTGCATATGCCACATCATCATATTCAAAAGCATTGTCCTTTAAAGAGGAAGAGCAAAAAGCAAATATATATGATGCAACAACTCAACAAAAGCAGAACTTCACTATTGACGGTGCTAAAGGGAATACAATAGAGTTCTGGTTAAAGTTACCAGCAGAGCCATCATCAAGCCAGACTTCTCCCTCTCACGCATATTTTGATCTTTGGAACGGTTCAGCTATTGGCAATGCTAATTACGGTCGTTTTCTTATTGAAAGTAGATATGATGTAGATGGGTCGAATGTTCCAAATGGTGAATTTATTACCAATACTTTGTTCAACCTCACATATATGAGCGGAACTACAGGTGTACAGAGAGCAGCGATTGGAGCTAAGGATCTAACTTCATCTTTAAATATTGATTTATCAGATTGGAATCATCTAGCGTTTAGTGTTTCCAATATTTCAACCGACGCCTCTGATCCATTGGAAATTAAACTATACGTCAATGGAGATTTGATCGAGACAACGCTGACGGGGACGATTGTACAAGATGTCTCAACAGGGTCTTTTAATTCGATAATCGGAGCATACAAGCATCCACCCGGCTCTGATGCCTCCACATCTGGCGTTACTACAGGGTATGGATCTTTAACCGGATCTTATTTTGACGAATTTAGGTTTTGGACTAGCAAAAGAAGCTCGGATAACATTAGCTTTAATTGGTTTAAACAAATTGCTGGTGGTACAAACACAGATTTTGGAGAACAAACTTCAAAGTTCTATCAAGACACAAACCCAGTAGATCTTGGAGTATATTACAAATTCAACGAAGGAATAACTTTAACTTCCTCAATTGATAGGGTGACGCTTGATTATTCGGGTCGCGTATCAAATGGCTATATTTCTAATTATACTGCTGCAATGAGATTTACTTCATCTGCAATTGTAGAGAAGGGTGCTGCTCCAAGAGAATTTAAAGATCCAATAATATATAATTTTCACCCAAGTGTATTAGGGTACGAAAGCGATTCAAGCTACAAAGGAAGAGAGTATGATACGAGAAATCCTATGTATCTCTTCAACATGCTCCCAAATTGGATTATTGATGATGATGAGACTAAGGGAAAAAATCAGGCTCTTTATTTGAATCAGATTATCGCTAGTTATTTTGATAACTTGTTCTTGCAGATTCAAAATGTTCCAAGTTTAAAAAACCCAAATTATATAAGTGGTTCTATAAGTGGAAGTTTCAATAAGCCACTCCCTTTTGCCGATAGGCTTCTGGCAAACACGGGCTTCACGGTACCAGAGATTTTTTCTGATGCTACTGTATTTGAGGCGTTAGCTAACAGGGATGACGAGAGAGAGTTTGAGAAAAACTTAGCAGACATTAAAAATCAAATATATTCAAATATTTATAATAATCTTTTGTATATCAATAAGACAAAGGGAACAATAAAATCCATCACAAATATGATGAGGTGCTTTGGCGTTGATGATGATTTGTATAGCATAAATTTCTATGCAAACAACGCAGATTTAGATTTAAAAGGCAACAATCTACCTAAAACAATCAGAAAATCATATGCTGACTTCAGTCGGGCTGGCAGAAACAATGCAACTGTTTTTCAAATGACAAGTTCTGGAAATTCTAATTCTGTATCTTTTATCACGGGAAGCAATGCCGCTCTAGCAGCAGCTTGGGATATCGAAAATGGATTCACTGTGGAATCAGAAGTAATTTTTCCCAAATTACCCGACTATAGAGACCCTTCTTTCAACGATTATGATTATTCGGCGGTATCAGCATCTCTATTTGGGGTACACCAAGCAGTTGTTGAGGCTGGATCAGTCGCTCTCAAAGGAGATACAAGCTGGGCTGATGATGATTATTCAAATTTCCAAGTTTATGCTGTTAAGGAAAAGGGCAATAATTTAGAACCAGAAAGCAAAAACGTTCGTTTTATTTTAACATCTTCGAATCCGAATGTCACGACCATGGGATATATTCCAGAGATTACTTCTGATACATTTAAGAAAGTGTATGACAATGAAAGATGGAATTTGGCAGTTAAATTCTATCCAAATAAATACCCTAATGTAGGTCGCCTCAGCGGGTCTGAAGACACCGATTATACAGTGGAGTTTTCTGGTTATAATTTGGTTGGAGATGTTGTACAAAATACCTTCAATATTAAGAAAAATATCTCTGAAGCTAAAGGTCTTAGGATAAACAATAAAAACAAAAGAATTTATATTGGATCACACAGGACCAATTTTACAGGTTCTCTCTTGGCTGCAACGAATGTAAAAATATCTTCTTGTAGATACTGGGCTATACCACTATCTAACGATGAATTATTATCTCATGCCTTAGATCCAAGAAATTATGGCGTATATAATTCGATGCAGAGTTCCTATTTGATGCAAGACAAAGGAGCAGCTTATTCCGTTGACATTCCAAAAATAAAAACCCTAGTTATGAATTGGGATTTTGATAATATAACAGGCTCGGATACCGGGCAATACAATGGTGAATTATCAGTCACCGACTTCTCTTCTGGGTCTGGAGACGAAAGGTATGGAACTCTCCTATCTAATTTGATAGAAAAGCAACACACTGGAAGAGGTATCTATTTCGAGTCAGGCAATAACAATACTGGGTCAATATCTAGAGAATATGTTTATGGCTATCGCCAGCAAGTGCCTGAAAACCTTAACAACGATGATGCTGTAAAGGTTCTAACACGAGATGATGAATTTTTTACAAAAAGAACAAAGCCAATTTCTTTTTCTTTCTCTGTAGAAAAGAGTATGTATCAAAGCATTTCAGAGGAAATGTTAAACTTCCTTGCCGCTTCAAGAGACGCATCTGCTTTGGAAAATCTCATCGGTAATCCAGTCAATAAATACAGAGACAAATATAAAGATTTGGAGAAATTAAGAAATATTTTCTTCGAAAGAGTTAGTGGAACTCCAGACATCGATAGTTATATTGAATATTTTAAATGGCTAGACACCAGTATTAGCCAAATGATCCGACAAGTCGTTCCGGCGTCCTCTAACTTTAGTTCTGTTAGAAATATGGTTGAAAGCCATGTTCTAGAGAGGGCAGGAAAATATCGTCACAAATTCCCAACAATTGAACAATATCTTCCCAAACAAGGTAAGGTAAGTGATTTGCAAAACAAATTTCAATTCAATTCTTTGCAAAGAAGTGACGGAGTTTTTGAAGGGCGTACAACAAGCCCTATTGCTGCATCAGATAACACTTTGGGTGGTTCTAACATAAGCTTGTCTCCACTCGCTCAAGCACAATTAAGTAGTTGGAAAAACAACCATGCTAGCCTTGATGCAAACTCCACGCCAGATCCTAAGCAATCTCTTTCGTGGTGGAAAAATAGGGTCCCATTTGGTCGCGACACTGTTAAAACAACAGAATCAACAACGACGGACGCCTCCGCAACAGAAACATTTCAGGCTGCTAATTCTGCTACCATATCCAGATATCATAGCGCCCTTAAGGCTAGTAACAACACTCCCATCTCTAAGGCGGCAACATCAACAGCAGTCCGTGTAAGTGTGGATGGCGGAGGAGATTCATCTGCCTTTAATGATCAAAGCAGGTCTAGACCCAAAAAAGATAGAAATTTTAGAAATGTTGTTTTTAACGAGGCTCCTGCTGGATCTGGAAAGAACATTTCTTTTAACACCTATTTTATAGAAAGACAGCCAAATTCTACAACTTTAGATGCAATTGACCCCACTCGAAAATTTAAACCAGAATTTGGGGTTGAATTACCATCCGTATCTACTGAAAAGAAATTCGATGGAAGAAAGTATGCTCCATTATCCTTTCAGAGTTCCTCAACGGATAATCCATTTATTACAGGAAGTTCGCCTTGGTATATTGGATACGAATTGTCAACACAGCATCTTCAAGATTATTATCTGGACAACAAAGACATTCCAATGCAGGGTCCTTTCACACAGCAAAATGTTGGTGGATATGCATATAGACACGCTGGTTTAAATATAGGCGTAGGTCAAGTAAGACAAGAAGCGTGGCATGCATTTAGAACTATAACGGCTAATCCAAATGGAGTTAACTTTAATTTTTATAATCTTTTTGACTTGAACAGACACGCACCTCGAAACACTCTGATGAGAAATGAGACTGCAAAGCGTCCTTTAAACATTAAAAATATAAAATCAACTACTAGTTCAGCCGGACCAAATGCAGCCTATCCTCCTGTCAATGAACTAGGGTCTACAAAGGTATATAATGGAAACTACAGTAAAGACTACCAAATTGTACAAATACCGGACAGAGATGTTAACAATCGGTATTTTGTAGATAATGATGGCATCTCTACCACCACAATAGCTGGTGCAGGATCGCCATCTGTTTCCGGAATGTCCGACTGGGCTGTGCCGAATAGGGGCAAGAATGAACACGTTATGGTGAGCAGATTCTCTGCTCCCGGAGGTCCTGAAGTTAACGGTCAAGCGTTTTTGAATTATGAGTCTGAGGTATACTCTCCTTATAATGCAATGACATATAGAAACCTATCAGTTAGGCAGCCATTACAGACGCTGCTAACAAGGCATACTGCTTTTGGGGGATATGATAGTGTTGACGGGTCACCTAGTGCTTCTTATCATAAAACACAAAGAAACGCTGTAAAGCGTATAGAGTACACAGACATATTTCAAACAGCAGCAACTGCTAGCTCTTTTGATAACTATTATATACAACATCAAATTCCACAAAGCGAACGACAGTATGCTTGGATCACTGCGTCTGCTATTACAACGCCCCTAGGCTTTTCTCAGAAAGATTATGCAAATAAAAACTATGCCTCAAGTGACATTACCTTTGTTAGCGCTAGTGAATTCGGAATGTTTATCAATACCTCCTTGTTGGGCAATGGAAAATATATTTTTGGTCGACCAAGTTACGCTGCTGGCAATCTTTTTATCCCTCAAGATTTTGCTGGTTTAAACACTTTTTCATATGCCGACGCCGATGAGCTAGAGAACAACACAGTGAGCTACAACGCCAATGTGCCCGGTAATCTCATTGGG
>Ga0209337_1001911_pt1 | contig 15446 bp, 10 predicted proteins | sample LinPmetageLP53_FD_184044 | JGI IMG/M metagenome (GOLD analysis project Ga0209337, IMG submission 184044) | Marine viral communities from the Pacific Ocean - LP-53 (SPAdes) (version 2) | ecosystem: Environmental > Aquatic > Marine > Oceanic | place: Pacific Ocean | collected 2010-02-08
TGTCATTCTCGTCTATCATTCTCACTTCTAGTTCAACACCTATGTCACCTGCTGATCCTACTTCTTTTCTCTTTAGTTTGAAAGCTCTTGACCATCTGCCATGTGCGACCATTACCCATTCGCCGACCTTGACGTCATCTTGTAATTTTCCCACAGCATAAACCTTGCCCCATCTAGGATGGATACCTTCTGCTGTTCCGTCATCGTCAACTATTATGATCCCGCCCTTGGATTTGGTCTCTCCAAAGTGCATGTCCGAAACTAGTACTCTATTTTTAAGGGGTGTGATATCGTTCTCGACAGTATATTGCTTTCCACCGTCTCCGCCGAATCCTTTTGTCTGTGCTGTTTTAATGTCCATCTTAGTATTATTATACTAGATTTATTCTAAACCGTCAAGTGCTTCGTCTATACCTTTTTTGGGTGTAGCAGTTTTCTTTGCCGCCACTTTAGGTGTTGCTACCTTAGGCGTTGCTACCTTTTTAGTCTCAACTGCTTTTGTTTCAACTGCCTTTGTTTGGGGTACTGTCATTGACTTGCTTCTAGCGGGGGCGTCACTAGCCATGCCTTTAGGTTGCTCGTAATACTTCTTAATAATAGTTTCTTTTGGTGTGACAATCTGTCCACCTGCTCCCAACTCATCGCCTCTAGCATTGACATTCATGTTACCAACAGCTTGTACTGATTCGTTAGCCGCTCTTAATTTTTCTATGTCGATCATTCTGCCTTGCATTGATCTATACATTTTTTTTCTGGGTGCTCTTGCTACCATAATAATATACTCCTATTTAAACTACTTATCATTGTAAAATTCACCAGCTATAGAAATTATTATTCGGGATTTCTTACTCTGATTCACAACACTATGCACGTTTTCTACAATGTCAACAAACAACGGAGTTTCTAATGGCAGGAGCCCACAACGGCCAAATTTGAAGTATATGTCTTTGGGGTCAGTCAGTAGCCAGTAGAATACTTTACATCCTTTTACATATTGATAACCTTTTCTATGGTAATTGTCGCTATCTCGATGAACACTTAAATGGTTTCCAGAATCTAATGTGTTTATGTATATTGATAACGGTCTCTTCATTCCTATATAATCAAGTAATTTTTTTACTGTAGGAAATTTCAACGGATTAAAATCTGCAAATGGCAAATCAAAAACACCATCACTGTGTGTCGAATGCATTATGTATTTTTCACGTGGATTGTCGTTTGACGAGTGACTTCTTTTATACTTACAAAGTGTTTCGCATTCTTTTATAATTAAGGTTTTATCAATATCGGGCGTGAGTATTTTTTTGTATGGAGGATTACGCCACCAGTAAGGTCCCCAACCCATCTCAAAAAAACTTTGTATATCTTTAGGATAGCTAGAATCTATCTTAAAAGGCCGGTCAACTGTTAGACTGTACTTCTCAAATAGATTTGTTCCATAGTCACCGTTCCTTAAACATCGTAAAGTTCTTTCCATGAGTACACCAACATCACTGTGCAACCAAAGTTTGAAACAACCCCCGATGTCCCACACTGCTGATCCTGGCTGATGTATTTTTCCTTGTCCGTCTGTATAATAGCCTGTATAAATTATTTCCCGTAGACTGACATCATTAAGTGTTACGTCTTCAAATTCATTTTTTGTTCCCGAGTATGGTATGTGAAGTTCATACCAGTCTTGTTCTATAGCAAATTCTTCTCCAAGTTTAAAATTTATTTGCTCGTTGTTTAGATTTTTTAGATAATAGTCTTTAATAGGATAGGTACTTTTAATGTCTATTTTCATCTCAAGAATTCAGTGATGTCTAAATTGTACAACAAGGGATTTATCTTATGTACTCCTATTAGGAACAAACAGAAACTAGCCACACTAGATCCTCTTCCCACACCCCATACAATATTATTTGCTCTTAACGTGTCTATAAAGTAGATAAGAAACTGTAATACTTTTATAAATTGCTTCTTTTCAAATAATGAGTACTCCATTTGTACTCTCATTTTTTCTTCATCGTTTTGACACTTTCCTAACAGCCACTCCAATACGTTAATTTGATAGTATTTCTCTGGCATGTGCCAATTATTAATATTCTTGATGTCGAAATCGTTTATTGATTCTCTTTGTGGTGCTGTGTTTATTATAGGAAGATCTATTCCTAGCTCTTTTAAACTTTGTGAATATTTGTCAATGTCGTTAAAGTAAAGTTTTGATATGTTGAAGTCCGGATCTGTGTAAAGCAAGTCGATGGTATCCTCTTCTGAGAATATTACATCACCGTGATCATTTATTTTTATCTTTTCCGCCATCTAAAACCTTTGGTTGGAACTCAAATATTTTAGCATGATACTCGTGCTGTTTGTCAACAGGAATCTCTTGATTGTTCCAACTAAAATGTCCTGTGTATATTCCTTTGTCAAGTTCTTGATCATATGTTGCCGTATCCGCTCTCAACCACCATGGATCAAATTTGCTGTATTTTGCAGAAAACCAATCGGGTCTATCTAATAGTATAAGCTCTTTGCTGTCTTTGTCAACTGAATAGGTGATTCCGTCGCCCTGCCATGATGAGAGTTCAATGTTGTTTATGATGATCTTGCTGTCCAGTATGCTGTTGGCTTTGCAGAAACACACCGCGGCCATGATCTGGTCATATGGTGGCTTTGGTAATTCAACAAATCTGTTAGTGCTGGATTTTTTCAGTGTGTGGTATAGAGGTTCATCCCTCCATGTGGTTATTGTGTTTGAGAAAACTTGTTCGAAAAGGGTTTTCAGTCTGTCGAAATAAGATGTCTGTTCTTTGAGATCAGCTGTGTGTGGTGTTAAGGAAATATTTAATTTGTATTCGTTGGCGAAAAGTTCACCGTCTACTATTATTATTGATTTGAATTTTGTCTTCCAAGTAAATGTATTTGGCATTAAAACTATTTACTAGTCGATGTTGACCAAGTCGCCTAGGTCTGGCTCGTTCCTTAACTTCTTGTTATTCTTGTGCCATTCTTCTATACGTTTTTGTCTAACAGCATCTTGATATGTTCTCAATGCCATCTGTAAATTTTGTAACATCTCAGGATTCCTACCACGTCTCGCAATAGCAACTTTTCGTGAAAGTTCTTTTATCCTTTTGGATATCTCTTCCTCGGACATGTTGCCTATCTCTTCTTGTAATGGATGGAAGTACATTATACTCCTTTGTTATTATGCGTACTGTTTACCTAGTTGGTGCATCAGTATCGTGGTGCCGCCGTCTGGTGACATAAACTCAAATAAAAATCTGCCAAGTCCTGTAGTGATCTGATCCGATGTACCGTCACTTCCGTGAACGTTGTCTGCTTTTATAACTGCACTAGGAAATGTTAATATTCCTGTTGACGTTGGAGCCACAATAATGTCTAGAATAATTCTACCTAACGCCCCGGTGGCTGGTAAATTAGTTATTGTAAAAGTTGTGTTGGCTGTGATAGTCAGTGTTTGATAATGGCCATTCTCATGATTTAAAGTAACAGATCCACCTGACACGGAGCCATGTGCAAATACTGTTTCTGAAGTGTCTTTTAACTTTGCTCTCGTAACTTCATTATCTGCAAAATTACTTGAAGCATTAAGATTGGCTTTGTTCGTTTGCATAGCCTCGATTTCACTCTTGGCTTGGATAAAGTTGTTTTTGATAGCACTGAAGTTATCCCTAAATCCTTGGGACGAATTGTCTTGTCCCGCGGTTGGGAATGTTGGACTAATATTACTTGGTACTATACTGCTTGCCATTTTTAAATTCCTTTATTTCTAAATTTAAGGTATTTATCGTTGGATCTCTCCACCTTTATAATTGTACCTGCAGAGGGAACTTCTTTGGTAAAAGTTAATGTTGTTTTTTTAGTGGTAGTGTTGTACGACAGCGTAATACCAAATTCATGATCTGTAGATCGTAGAGTGCCGTCCGCAGTCAAGTATGTTGGATTTGTCGCATCTGCTGTTACGCCCTGGCCCACCTTGACCGTTTGTGTTCCTTCTTTTACTAATATATCTTGCTCATGAATCAGTTCAGCAACTTCGAAAGTGCTTGTTGATCCATCTCCTGTGAATGTTTCTGTTGCAACCTTACTCTTATTAACCACATATCTGTCTATGGTAAATGATATGTTTTTTAAATTTAATTTTTTATCTTCAATTCTTTTCTTCACTAATCCAGATTTTCCTGGCTTACAGTAGCATAGTGGTACTGCCATGACATATCCCAATGGGGCTAGATCACCGGATTGTGTAGTCTTCATCCAAAGGGGCAAATGATCCCATTCTTTGTGTCCTAGACTCTTCATTCTTGATCGTATGTTGGCCACAGCATTTGGATATAGTGTTTCGATCACTCCAAGATCGGCACTGAGTTGATTTGCAAATCTAACCTTGGATCCAGAAGTACTAAAAGATAGTCCACCGTCGGTAGTAACTTCATAATCCACATAATCTGCTGATGCATTTGTGCTGGAAGCTCTAGGTCCTAGTATTGGTTTTGTAATTGTGTTCCTTAATTTTATTGCTTGGGACACTGCGACCCCTAGCTTGTTGACCATGTTGTCGTTTATTTCAACATACACAACTTCGTACTTGGATGTGGTCCCTTCTTTAGCAACTGCTGTCTTTAAATCACCAAAGAATAAAGTTTTTGGTTCATGATTTTGTTCCATCTGTTGTTGGAAAACAGTTAATGTTTGTGCCTCAAGTCCTGACATCATAAGCATGTCCGGTTTGACTTTCATACCAAAGTTTTTATCCTCAGGCCTATAAATGTACTCGGGTGAATTAATATTAGGATCCTGCGATATGTTGTAAAAAATATTTTGATCTATAAATGATGTTGCATGTCCTGACATACTTCCGTACTCAACAGTAGTATATGGTATATTAATGTTAAGTGTAAACTCTTTAGATGTTGCCGCCGCTTGATATTGGTCACTTACTGTAATTGTGAATGTGTAAGCTCTAGTCGAGTCAGCGAAATCACTTGGATCAATAGTTCCTATAAGGTTACCTTGCTCGGAAAGTGTTATACCTGTTGGCAATGATCCTTGAGTTACAGTATATCCTAGTACTCGATCCGTTGCTTCCGCCACTGCTTCTACGGAAAGTATGCTTGGTATGTCTGCTGTAAGAGTTCCTATTGTAGTCGGCGTGGTGAATTCAATTCCAATATCGATCTCACCGATCACTTTCATAGTGAATGTTCTTTCTGAGAATGTGTTTAACCCTGTTGCCACAACTCTGTTGGCTTTAACTGTGAATGTGTAATCTACTTCTATCGCTGACTGCCTCGAAAGTTGTCCATACAGTTCTCCTGAGTTTGTATCTATCACCACACCCGGTGGCAATGCACCTGAACTAATAGTGTATTCTAAATCTGCTTGTAATGGATCAAAATCTGAAACATCTATTCTGATAAGAACTTGATTATCGTGTCTGAATGTGCCAAGATCTGCATCTGTTGTGAACACAGGCGGTCTTCCTGTGTGGCTATCCATAGTGACAAAACTAGTTCCGACTAATGTTTGGTCGATCGTTACATTTGAATTCGAAACGACCCAGTAATCTGCAGAGTATACAAAAATATTAAAGTTACGGTCAACACTGGAAACACCATCAGTGACCCTAACTATAAAATCATAATTTATTGATCTGGATTTAGATATTATGGTCCTGTCGTATTGGTTTTTAGGAGAAGTTGGTTCTCCACCTTCATCGGGATTCAACGCTGAATAATCAGGAAAAGGATCAAAATCAAATCCACCCTGTGGACCATAGGCATCGTCGATTACAAGTTCGACCACACCGGATATTTTTCCATTCAGTGTCATTGTTACTCCTGGTGGTAGTGATCCCTGCACTACTTCGTAAACAAGATTTTGGCCTGCTGTCGTGTCTGAATCTGTTGCCACAATATCGTATTCAATATAAGAACCATCAAGTACAGTCACATTACCTGTTACATCTGCTGTGGTTAAAATACTATCACATGTTGTTGAACTGTCAGTGGTGTAAACAGTTGATAATGGTCTGTTAAGTTGTCCGGCTACTGTTGTAAAGGTTGGCGAGTCTGCACCTTTAACATCTAGTGTGAATGTTCTGTCTGTAATTGCGGATCCGGCCGTGGCTCGCACGACGAAGGTGTAAAGAGTTCTTTTGGCAACCTCAGCCGGAGTTCCTGTTAGAAGTCCATCTGATGTTACCTGCATTCCAGACGGTAGACTTCCTGCAATTAGTGAGTAAGTGATGGCCGTTGAATCACCTATATCGACGGGGTCATTCGCTTCGAGTTGTAGCGAAAACGCTGATTGTTCGTCTATGGATGCAATTTTACCTGCAGTAGTAGACCATACTGGTGTTGCCATTTATCTTACTCCTTACAAGGGTATTTATTGGCAATTAGCTGTGATTATTCTGTGTACGAATCCAGTGTTCTAGGTGTTGTCGAAGATTCTCACGTTTGGCTTCATCATGCTCACGTTTTATGGCCTCCTCCAAGCGTTTTATCTCAGAATGTGTAGATCTATATTGGTTTCGGTCGTTGTAACGTTTCCTCATTATTGTGTCGCTGAAACTAAATGTGTTCTGTTAGCTATTAACTGACTGCCGCTGTAAATGGTGTTGCTGGGTTGGCACCTGCCGCTACTCTCATAACACCTCTTACGTGGTATTGGTTAGTGGCTATGTCGATCAGCTCAAGATAATCACCAATTATGCCGCCCGTAGTGCCACCGTTTAGAGTGATTGTGTCCGAAGCCGCCACTGTTGGGAAGGCCGATACTGCTGTACCGTCTTCGTCTAGGTACATCATGATACCGTCGATTGTGTCTGTTGCATCCGCCACCTGTATCTTGTAGTTTGATGTGTTTGTAACACTGACAATGAATTTGTAAACAGCACCTGTTCCTGTTGCCGCCGGTAGTGTTAAAGTCACTGCCGCGTTGCCGCCGACTTCACCAAGTAAAAGAGTCCTGCCTGCGTGTTCTGTGATCGTTACTGCGTCCGTTGCCGCGAATGTGTGTATCGCTGGTAGGAATGATCCTGTCAGTGTAAGTTGTGTATCTTCTATCTTGACCACACCCGTACCCTGTGTTGTAATATCTATGTCAGCGTTTGACGTATCACTTTGAATAAAGTTTGCTCTGACAGTTGTAGCTTCCATTAATGTGATGTTCGCTTCAGCGGCCGTAAATTTAGTGTTCGTTCCAGATACAGTAACGTTTTGACCGGCGGCTGGTGTTAATGTGATAGCACCTGATCCTGCTGATATTTCGTTTCCGTCTAAACTCAAGTTATCAACGTTAATTCGTCCTGTTGTGGTTTGTGTACCAGTTGCTGTGATAGGTCCTGTTAAAACAATAGCACCTGTTCCCGCAGGATCAACAACGAAGTCACCATTGGTGTCAGTTGTTATTGTACCATCTGCTTGGATGTTCAAGTCACCTATACCTACTGATCCGGCCAATACAACTGCGCCATTGAATGTTGCTGTACCTGATGCTGTAATCGCCGCAACCGTAGTTGCTCCACTGATATCAACTGCACCGTTAATGTCAACAGTTGTAGCCGCTATCTGTACTTCTGTGTCTGCAATTATGTCTAGCTGACCATCAGTTGAAGAACTTATAGAAAGTGCTGAATCTCTGAACGTTAATGTCGGGGCACCGCCACCTGTCTCTGTAAGGAGTAATCCTACATTATGCACGTGAGTAAGTTGAATCTCTGAGTTGGCCCCAAAATTTACTACAGCACCATCTGATAAAAAACTTGCATCATCTGAAAAAGTTGCATCTGCACTGAATACTGGAGTTGCCGTGAATGTGTGTACACCTGTTGTAGTTGCTGTTCCGCTAATCTCAACGTTGGCATTGATGTCCAGCGTCGTAGTCGCAATCTGTACTTCCGTGTCAGCGGCAATGTCTAGTTGTCCGTCGGCGGATGAGCTGATTGAAAGTGCTGAATCTCTGAATGTTAATGTTGGGGCACCACCACCTGTCTCTGTAAGGAGTAATCCTACATCATGCACGTGAGTAAGTTGAATCTCTGAGTTGGCACCAAAATTTAATACAGCACCATCTGATTGGAAACTTGCATCATCGTTAAAAGTTGCATCGGCACTGAATATTGGAGTTGCCGTGAAAGTTGCAACACCTGTAAATGTAGCAGTAGTCTCGGCTGTCAACACTCCGCTGACGTTTGCTGTACCGTCAACCACTAGTGAATCATTAATGTTAATAGTAGTTGAATCATCTGAACTTATTGTTGTTCCTGCTAATCTGATCGCTGATGCTACTACTCCACCTGTACCGTTTGGTAACAATACTATGTCTTCGTTTGATCTTGCTGATGTAATTCTTCTTCCGTTAACGTCTAGATCTCCACCCAGTTGGGGAGTTGCGTCTTCTATAAGGTCATTGGCCTCAGCCGTTGCACCGAATAAAAGGTTGAAGTTATCGTTGATCTTGTCAAATGCTGTTCTTAATGGATCACCTGTACCGTCGTTTGCACTAGATCCTATGTTTATACTTTGTTGTGTCATGCTTAAAAATCCTTGTTAATATGATTATTTAGTAACAATTTTAAAAACCTAATGTAAAATTATATGTCTACTGTAATTCTCTGGAATTTGAAAACTGTGCTGTCGCTTGATGTATTAGTGACCAATACTCTCACATTTCCACTGTTAACGTCTGCTGTAAATGTTGTAAGTGGTCCTGTGTAGTCTGTTGTAGAGCCAAATGTTGAGATGAAAGCATTTACGCCATCGTGTGTGACGTTAGCCTCTACTATCTCAAATCTACTGTTAGTCGCATCAGTGATTGATATGAAGTACTTGGCACTCCTGTATGTATTGATTGCATATGTGTTTAATACACTTGTAGTCGAAGTGGCCACAGTCGTTGCTCCATCTACAAGGTCTGAATGGTTTAATGTAGCACCTGCCGTGGCAAATGCAAGTTGTCCTGATCCGTCTGTTTTAAGGAACTGTCCACTGGATCCATCCGCAGATAGTAAAGGAAAAGTATATCCACTTATGGTTACACCACCTGTGCCGTTACCCGATAGTTCAAGATTGGCGTTTGATGAATTCGTTTTGACTGTGTTATCGTCTATCGTTATTCCTTCTAGTGTTAGTGCTTGTGTAACTGTCAGTGTGGTGAAAGTACCAGCCGCGGCAGTTGAACCACCAATTACAGTTCCGTCTATGTTTCCAGCATTGATGTCAGCTTTGGATATTACAACCTGTCCAGAACCAGACGGAGATATCACTAGATTTGAATTTGATTGTGTTGTCGTTATTTCGTTATCTGTGATGTTGATATTGTCATCTATCGTTAGACTTGAAATAATTACCGAACCCGTTCCGCCCGGTGTTATACGTATGTCTGCATTTGAACTGGAAGAGATAATGTTATCATCAATGTTTAAGTTATCTATTGTTACCCCACCACCGCCAAATGTCACTGCACCAGTAACTGTCAATGCTCCTAGTGTAGATAGTCCTGATACATCTAGTGTTCCTGTTGTTGTTAAATTCTCATTACCAAAAGTTATTTCACCTGACGAATCAGTTATTGATCCACCGGCCATTGTTAAAGTACCGGAGGTTACTGTACCTGTTGTCGTTAAATTCTCGTTTCCAAAACTGATTGCACCCGATGAGTCAGTGATCGATCCGTTTGCCAGCGTAAGGTTACCAATGACTGAACCTGTTGCACTGTTGATCGTTCCTGTTGATGTTAGGTTTTCATTGCCGAAACTTATGGCACCTGATGAATCTATTATAGATCCACTTGATAGTGTTACGTTTCCAACAGCAAGTGTACCAGTCGTTGTTAGGTTCTCGTTACCAAAACTTATGGCACCCGATGAGTCAGTGATCGATCCGTTTCCCAAGGTAAGGTTACCTATCGTTGAACCTGTTGCACTGTTGATCGTTCCGGTCGATGTTAGGTTTTCGTTACCGAAACTTATGGCACCCGATGAATCTATTATGGATCCACTTGATAGTGTTACGTTTCCAACAACTAATGTACCGGTGGTACTTAGATTCTCATTCCCAAAACTTATAGATCCACCTGAATCAGTTATTGATCCGTCTGCCAGTGTTAGGTTACCTATCGTTGAACCTGTTTCAGCTGAAATAGTTCCTGTTGTTGTCAAGTTCTCATTGCCAAAACTTATGGCACCTGACGAATCTGTTATAGATCCATTGGCAAACGTAAGGTTACCCAGTGTTGATCCAGTTGCGGCTGTTATTGTTCCTGTGGTTGTTAGGTTCTCATTGCCAAAACTTATGGCACCTGATGAGTCTGTTATAGATCCATTAGCAAACGTAAGGTTACCAACAGTTGTTCCTGTGCCTGATGAAATGGCACCTGCGAATGATACTGATCCTGACACTGTTAGTGTACCGTCAACGATCAATCCCTCGTTGATGTTGATTGCACTAGAGTCATCTGAACTTAATGTTGTGCCAGCAATTCTAATAGCACCAAAAATAACATTACCTGTACCCGATGGCAGTAGATTTATGTCTTCGTTTGATCTGGTACCCAAAATATTGTTATCGTTGATTCTTATTGCTGGGAAAACTACAGAACCTGTTCCGGAAGGTGAAAAAACTAGGTCATCATTCGTCCTGGTTGCCCTGATCTCGTTACCTGTTACTGATATTGTTGTTAGGTCAAATCCTGGTGATGCATAAATTTCAGTGAAGTTTGTATTCACCTTGATCATAGCATCTCGTAACGTATCTCCCGTTCCGTCGTTTGCGTTTTGTCCTACATTTAATACTAACCGTGCCATAATCTATACGTTTATCAATCTCCTCACGACTGTGATTTCGTGTGTGTTACTACTACTTATCTGTCCTCTCAACCTCACATTGTTTCCATCTATATCAGCGGTGAATGCCACTAGGTCGGCATCGGCAGTGTTTGTTCTTCCGAATATTGATATGTAAGGTGTCGTACCGTCGTGTGTGATCCTGATCTCCGCCGTCTCATAGCTTCCTAATGCACCTGAATTGGCGTCTGAGATATTAACATTGTAGAAAGCACCCCTGTGTGTGGTCTTGTTGAATGTGTCTAGGGTTGCAATGTTTGATGGATTTCCAGCCGCCCTGTCTAGGTGGACTTGCCATGCTGAAATTGTTCCACCCGCCCTGGTGTCTGCCAATGTGGACCTCACCTTGACATTGGCGCCGTCCACAGCAGTTGTGAAATTAACAAGATCAGTTGATGCCGAAGCTGAATTTATACCATACCTTAGATTGTAGGCATCAGTGCCATCCGTTACTACCATGATTTCATCTATTGATGACTTATTATCTGCCTGGTGTGTTACTGCCACGTAAAGAGCACCCTGTGTGTTGGCATGTGCAAACGAATCAATCTCTGTGAACTGTGTTCCTGACGGTACAGGTATGTGAATCCTGTATGAGTTGACCGTAGTCGATCCACCTGATGTCGCAGACGCTTGTACTACTGCTGTTGCTGAAACTTGATTGACAGTAAGATTCAACATAGGTGTCTCTTCTGTGCTGACCTGTGGTCCTTCTGATATACTTGCGGTGGTACCATCACTGATTACCGTGGCCTCCATTATGCAACTGTCATTTGATTTTGTTCCAATTATGATATAGTGTGCCGCCGCATACGTGCTAGTGTTAAAACTGTCTATCAATGTGGCCGAACTTGAAACGGTCTTTGCTGATATTACATTTACGTTTGTGCTGGTTGATGCCGACTGGTCATCTGCTAATAAAATCCTATACATGTGTATTCTCAAGTTGGTCTGTAGTCCTGCCGCACTGACCACAACATTTGAACCGCTTATGGCCGCTGTGAAACTACACAGAACATCTGTGGAAGCGGAGCCTGTGTTGCCTGAGCTGTGTTCGTTGTAGCTTGTGATATAGGCCGCTGAGCCATCATGCACAACAAGTAATTCTGTGTTCATGACCTCTCCGCCCGATGCGTTCATCACAGACACAAAGTATTTGGCTCCCCTGTGATCCGCGTGTGCGAATGTGTCTATGGATTCTGATGCACTGTCAACGTCTGCATTGATCTCCACAGTGGCTAGTGATGATTCCTCCCCAGCATAGCCAGTCGAGTCGTCATCTCCCAGTCCGATCCTGTATGTATTCACAAAGTTTGATATTGTGGTTGATCCGTCGTTAATACCGGTAAGTTTAAGTTGTACGTTATTAGATCCTTCTTCAACAGAAACGTTAGCAGTGACGCAGTCATATTCCTCTGATCTAACAACACTACTGTCTGTTACGAATGCTTCTATGGTACTGTCATCACTGGTTCCGTGTAGAACAGAATACTTGTGGAATGCCAGTCTACCACTGGTCATGTCTTTGACCAAAGCCATATACCATGCACTATCATATTTCGTAGAAGCAAATTCATCTATTATTTCTTCGGTTTCAAAACCTTGTTTTGAAACAATGGTAGTGGTGACATGGTCTAGATCTGTGGAAGTAATCTGTCCAATTGCAGTGGATCCCACGATAGCAATAGGTGTACCCGACCTTGCTGATTCAGTGTCTGACAACAGAACCCTGTACATGGATACCCTACATGTACCTGCTGTTCCATTGGCACCTCTCAGTCTGACGTTACCACTGTCAATGTCTGCTGTGAACGTGGCAAGTGGTGTTGCTTCTGCATTTGATATCATGGTGTTGTATTCTGTGATGAAGGCATTGGTTCCGTCGTGTACAACCATCACCTCTGTCGTTTCAACTTCGTTTGAAGTGCTGTTGTTTATGGATATGAAATACTTGGCACCCCTGTAATCCGCAACTGCCCACGTGTCGAGATTGGCCGCGGCCGAATCCAGGTCAGCAACCAACAAGGTCTGCTGTTGTGTAAATGTAGAACTTCCGGCCTGTGCGCCTGATGAGTCATTGTCTCCCAGTCCGATCCTGAAGTAGTGCAGGGTGTTGATTGTCGAAATTGACGACCCGTCCTGTAGGAGACCACCTTGCCCTAGTAATCTGACATTGTTGTTCGCGGCTCTGATGTCAGAAGCAAGTACAACTTCCTGGTCACCCGACGTACGTACTATCTGTGATGATCCAGAGAAAGAATCAAAAGTTGATCCGTCACTGGTACCTTGCGCCAACACGTGTTTCTGCATCTGGAACTCTATAGAACTATCAGCGGCTTGGAGTCTGCTAAGGGCTATGTACCATGCACTGTCGTATTTGGATTGTGCAAAGTCGTTGATCATGCTTTGTGATCCTATTATTGATTCGTTTTCACCTGTTGACAAGTTAGCATCTAACACAATTTCACTAGTGTTTCCAATGACATTCCTTGCGTCCTGTATCGTGGACTCACTGAATGTAATAGAAATACCAACGAATGATAGGTTTCCACTCCCATCGGTCTGCAATAATTGTCCAGTTTGTCCGTCTGTGTTGGGCAGTGTGATATCATTGATTGAAACCTTTCCTGAACCGTTGGCCTCAAAATCTATGTTATCATTTGACCTGTTAGTTGACATTGTGTTACCAGAGAAAGTGATCTTGTTTGGTATCACCAGTGTTGTGAAATTCAAAGGATCGAATGCTCCAGCGGCCGGTTCATTGGCTCCCACAGTCACGTTATCTATGGTACCGTTATTAAGATCTATGTTGCCGATCTCCACTAATCCTGATCCATTTCCTGACAGCACAAAGTCTGCATCTGAAGTTGTGACCTTAATCACATTGTCTGTGAAATTGATAGATGAATCGATTGTCAAATTGGCCACATTGACTACACCTGTGCCTCCCGGTGTAAGTCTAATATCAGCATTTGAGCTGGTTGAAATAATGTTGTCGTTAAATGTTAAATTATCGACTGTGATAGAATCCGCAAATGATGTTGCCCCTGATACTGAAATGGAACCCATGGTAGATAAACCAGACACGTCCAGTGTTCCTGTTGTGGTCAAGTTTTCATTACCAAAATCGAATTCACCTGTTGAATCTGTTATTGATCCACTGCCTGCAGTCAGTGTGCTGTTGATGGCCATGCTTGAAGCCGAAGACGTTATATTCTCATTGCCAAAACTGATTGATCCACCTGAGTCAGTAATAGATCCGTTTGCCAGAGTAAGGTTACCTATTGTTGAACCTGTCGCTCTTGTGATAGTACCAGTTGTTGTAACGTTCTCATTGCCAAAACTTATAGCACCACTTGAATCCGTTATCGATCCATTGGCCACTGTCAGTGTGCTGTTGATGGCTATAGAGGTTGCTGTGGTTGTCAGATTCTCATTGCCGAAACTGATTGCACCTGATGAGTCAGTGATAGATCCATTGGCTAGTGTAAGGTTACCAATGGTAGATCCGGTTGCCCTAGCTATTGTACCAGATGTCGTGACGTTCTCGTTTCCGAAACTGATTGCACCTGATGAGTCCGTTATTGATCCATTGGCCACTGTCAGTGTGTTGTTGATGGCTATGGATGTTCCTGTCGTTGTCAAGTTTTCATTACCAAAACTTATGGCACCTGATGAGTCCGTTATCGATCCATCTTGTAAAGTTATATTACCAAATGTTGAACCTGTCGCTCCCGTGATCGTTCCTGTTGTTGTTAGATTCTCGTTTCCGAAACTTATGGCACCTGATGAGTCCGTTATCAATCCATCTGTCAATGTTAGAGTACCAATCTCAGAATCATCACCCGCGGCAAGTGTTCCTGTGGTTGTCAAGTTCTCGTTGCCGAAACTGATCGCTCCTGTCGAATCTGTTATTGATCCATTGGCCATGATGATAGTTGCGAAACTAGAACCTGTTACAAATGTCTGTGCACCACTGAATGAGAATGTGCCACCAAAAGAACCATCTCCATCCACTATCAAGTTCTCATTTATGTTCACTGTTGACGAATCTTTTGCAGTTATCGTGGTTCCACTGAATCCAAGTCCGGATATGGTTACACTGCCTGAACCGTTGGCAGATATCTTAATGTCATCATTGGTGTTTTTTGCTTCGATGTTGTTGTCGTTGAATCTGATTGACGGGAAGTCTATCGATCCTATGCCGCTTGGATGTATGTTGATGTCTGCATTTGATTGCCTTGACGTGATGTTGTTACCGAAAAACTTGATATCCGCCTTAACAGGGACCAGATCAAAGAAATCATTGAAGTTATTGTTGATCTTGTTACCCGACTCGTACAGCGAATCACCAGTACCGTCGTTACTATTTGTTCCTACATCAATTACTTCTTGTGTCATATTAACACATATTTAGTGGGTTTGAGTAGTACCGTCGGCCTGCGTGTTATGGTGTGCTATTAGCTGTTAACCTGTACTGATTTTTAAATCGTTGCCGTTACGCCATAATTTGCCAGCAACGTTCGGATCACTGGTTGGAATACTGCCGGTTAAAAAGATAGATGCTCCATCAAGTTTGACTGCACCT